>ERZ500978.89-NODE-89-length-69047-cov-6.736810_pt1 | contig 69047 bp, 56 predicted proteins | sample MGYA00248870_ERZ500978 | MGnify/ENA primary metagenome ERZ500978 (study PRJEB25958, sample SAMN03398513) | human skin metagenome | study: EMG produced TPA metagenomics assembly of the Human Skin Microbiome Metagenome (human skin metagenome) data set. | reverse complement strand
ACACCCGCGCCCCAGCACGATACAGACACGGCTCCCGCTGTGGCACCCCCCACCACGGAGACCATCCCTGTGACCCAGACCAGCGCGTCAGCGCCTGCCGAAACACCCCTCCCTGCTGCCGTGTCGACACGTCCCGCTCGTGCACAGCGCCCGCGCCAGGATGCAGCGGTGGTCATGCCGGATGGAGCATCCTTGGACCAGCTGGATGTCAAGTTTGGCACCCTCACCTTTATGGCAAACGATGGCAGTGAGGCAGCTGAACCGAGCCTCGGCTCCACCGGCTCAGCGGCTGGCTTGAACGTGGACACCAAGCAAGACCCTGCCCCCGTACACGAATTTGATGGATTCAAAAGCAGCGGCTTTGGTGTGAATGGTGCGTACGGCCTCGCAGGCACGCGGCCTGTGAACCAGGACTCATCCGCTACGCCTGCTGCCGAGGAGGCGAGTGGTACACTGTCGTACGGCAGCGGCACGCCCGGCCAGGCCTATGCCTCGTCGATCTACGGCTTCGACTCGAACCAGCGCTCGTCGCACCCCTACGCGACAGGCCTGCGTGCCACGACCGACGAGCGTGCCTCGCAGCCCGCCGCACCTACGGGGCCCGGTGGCCCGGTGGCCGGTGGCTACGACGCGGGTGTGATGCCATACATGCAGCAACCACAGGGCCCACCTCAGCTCCCGCAGCACCAGACGCAGACCCAGCAGCAGTCGCAGCAGCAACCGCAGGCCCAGCAGCCTTTCCCGAACGTGATGCCATACTACTATCCTTACTACATGCCGAACCAGTTCCAACACTTTTCGCCTGCGGCCGGCTTTGGCCAGTACCCGCTGTACGGTGCGCAGCCACAGCCGCCGTCAAAGCTCGATGTACCCGCGCCAAGTCTCGCGGCGTACACTCAGCACGACCCTATGGGCACGCCTTACAGCACTCACACCCCGCCGCAGCCATACCAGGCCGCTCCCAGCGTCTCGATGCCGACGTACGAGTCGCAGGGTTTCTCTCAGCGGCTGGGGGGCAGTGGTAGTGCCAGTGCTAACGCGGACTTTAAGCTGCAGGGCGGCACGGCTACCTCCGATGCCAACCATTCACTTCCAGGTCTGAGTTTCTTGGGCGGCGGTGTGCCGCAGGGTGCGCCTGCTGCGCCCGTTCGTGGCGGTTCGACATCGTCTGTGCCAGCCACGTCGACCCCCCTGGACTATCGTGCGTTTGACGCGACCAACTCGCCTGCTACGCGCTCCGCGGCTGCCTCGGGCACCTCGGCCGCGGCGACGCCCAGTGTAGGTGCTACAGCAGGCATGCCACCGCCACCACCGCAGGGCATGCCGAGCCACCAGGCAGCCGCACCGATGGCTCAGCAGCACCCAGCATACTACCAACACTATGCGGCCGGACTCGGCCATGCCAACGCGTACGATGGCTACCACCAGTATGGTCGCCAGCCGTATTGGGTCTAGTCGCCTCCGACCTTTCTTTTTCCCATAGCCAAGCAATGGTCACGACGGCCGTTCTCTAAAAGCGTGGCCTGCCTGCACGGTGGCGACTCTACTCCTCGGCAGATTGATTGGTCCCGCGTCTGTGATCCACGTGGTGTTGTATCGGCCGACCCGTCGGCCTAGAACTGGCGAGAGAGCGCTGCGAAGCTGTCGTGCTTGGAAAAATCGTGCCACAGCGGTGCACTCTTTGGTCGGCTGCGCCTTGAATCAACTTCCGCATCGTTTCGTGGATTGCGGGACCCATTTCGAGGGCGATCCCTGTGAACGTGTACTTGGTTTGATTTTTGCTGTCTGATCTTACTTGTGCGCGTGCACGTCGTCTTCTTCCACCCTCGCCCCTCTCCCCCAAACCGTTCTCTAGGCGCCAAATGCCTCGTGGTACAGAGACGGCTGCGGCTGAACACAGCACAAGTCCGCATGGATTCAAAGTACCACCGACCTCGGACTCTCTCCTTTCAGATGTATCCATTTCACCGGCTGCACCGTTTGATCCTTCCCTCCCCTCTTCTGTGTTCGGCCCCGAGGACGAGGCGCCGTTCACGTCAACAGGCCTGCTCGGCTCTCATGTTAAACAAAATACTTCGTGGGATGCGTCGCATGAACCCCTTACGATTGACCTGAACCGTGTGTCATCGCTCACACTCAGCACGCCCCATTCTCGAAGCAGCCTCGCCGACCTCCCAACACAATCGCCCGAGAAACAACCGACTTTGCTGCCGTCCTATGATTCTGTATATACGACGCCCTTTACGGACTCGCCCATTCCACAAACGCCATCCGCGCCTCACCGACTCAACTCTACTCAGTCTTCGCATGCGTCGTCCACGGACGATCTTGGCCAAGCATTCGACATACCGCCTCAGGCCTCGCCTGTCGCAGCGCAAGTGTCAGCCCCCATGACACCTAGGATTCAGTCGGATCCGGCCTTGAGACACGCTGCGTCCATGTCAACCAGCTCGTGTGCATCTGTTGCCACGCCCGAGTTCAATCTGCCTGTACAGCCACGATTCAGTATGCCGGACATATATTCACCTCCGTGTGGCACGCCGGATCAAGGTATATCGGTGCCCCAACAACACCTGGCTTTCGAATCCAGTCCTACACCGCGCAAGTCATCCACCATGCCAATCTACATGGACCAGGCGCCCTTGCCTTCGCCGATGCCAATTCATGATATGACCGACGCATCTTTGGTGCATCCTGCATTCGCATCGCCTCTTTCGTCGTCCGTGGCTCCTTCGCCCGCCCTCGGCTCAGTACCAGGGCACTTTCCTGGCCTGCCTCAAACCCCCGGTCCCTACCTGCTCGACGATCCTTTTGTTCCGACGCCGTACTATTCCCCCATGCCACATCCTGAAATACCTTCGATGCCGATAGAGGCAGGTCCACCACCCTCACTCCCGGTCATGTCGCGCGTATTCTCTGCGCCCATGCCATCTACCGTGGCCCAAGAGTCGACGCAGCCGTCTGTACCATTCACACCGGTCCAGCGTCGACCATCAGTACCCGCATCTCCTGTGCCGGCTGGCAGTTGTAGCCTGCCTGTGAACCATACATCCATGGCTCGCAAGTGTTATACGCCGTATTCTAAGACCCCAAATCCGGCACCGACATGGACGTACCAGGATGCCGACTATATGTCCTCGCCGATGACAGCGTCTAAAAGCATGGGATGCCTTGCCTCACCTCTTCCTGCATCTCCCGCCACGCCAAGTGGTTTGCCGAGGCGCGGCTCGCGAATGTCACACAGTATAAGTATGCCTGGTGACCATTTATCGGCGCTACTCGATTTTGAAGGACCAAGCCCCACGCGCATGCGTGGACGGTCGTCTGGACCGCCGCCCTTGGTGGTGAGCTCGGCAGACAAGCTGCATGCCTGTCACTGTGGCCGGCGTTTCAAGCGTCTCGAGCACTTAAAGCGTCACATGCGGACACATACTCAAGAACGTCCGCATAAATGCCCCATTGCGTCTTGCGGGAAGAGTTTCGGCCGGACCGACAATCTATCACAGCATCTCAAGACCCATTTCCGACCAGCTGGCCTGGGAGGACGGAACCATGAGCTGATGCATTCAAAGGACGACGTGTCTCGGGCTGCAAATACACGCAATGATCCCTTTGCAGCAGCAGCAGCGGCGGCCGCTGCTGCGGCCGCAGTCCATGGACAAGCGCATATGCACATGGTGCCGGCAGAGCATGCCACCATCCATCCAGAGGGATAACATAGCTAGAGAACATGGCATGCTCAACATGACCTCCACTTCCTTATACTGCGTACTTCTATGATAGGGACTTGGCGCGATACAATAAGATATAGGCCACCGAATCTTCGCCTCCACCGTACAACATCTCGATCTTCTCAGGCGGTACGATCGCCACCTTATCGTCGTCGAATTTGTACCAGTCTTGCGATGGTGCATCTAGCGAGTCGGACGGCGGATCCACAGCCGATTTACGCACCCAAGACATGTAGTGACCGGCGTCGGCTGCAGCGCCCTTGTGCGTCACAATACCCACTAGGTCGTAGAGGCCACTGACATTGCAGCCATGATCACTAGACAAATCAGGATCGATGGTAGCTTGAATTTCGGCTGCCTCTTTCGATCGCTGCTCACGCTCCTGCTCATCTGTTAAAGCACCGCCCTCCACAGCGCCCAATTCCAGGTGCCGTTCCTTGGCGCGCGCACGGATTTTGGCTCGATCGGCCCGTTCTTTCTCAACAGCGCGTATCTTGGCACTGACAGGTGATAATCGGCGGGCTAGTTCTGGTGTCACAAGCGAGCTGGCATCCAGTTCCTTAGGAAACTTGACTTTTCGCATAATCTTGGTCTTTTTGTTAATGTCGCGGCGCCAGTAGAACCGCACAAAGTGCACGAACAAGTATTCAGAAAGGCGAGTGATGCGGCGAGTTTCATCGTACACAGCTGTGCGCTGCAGCTGCTCCGAGTGCTTCTCCAACTTCTGCGAGAACGAGTCCAAAATGCCGGACTCCATGTCGTTTGTGTGGCTAGAAATCGTGCACTGCAGTATCTGGAATGGCTCATCTAGCTGTGCGGGTGTTTCGTCCGGGGCCTCTTTGCAGCGTCGCTCAATGGACATGTGGCCAGTCAGGTACTGTGCCACGAGTGGCTCGGATGGTGTTGCAGCAACACGAGACGATGCCAAGGCCTGGATGATTTGAAGCCAAGCCTCCTCCGCATCCTGTTGTGCGAATCCACCAGACGTGCTCGACATCTCTGCAAACTGTGGAGCAATTTTGCGCAACGTCGAGAGCAGCACCAATGGCGGCACTGGCTCGGTAGTTTTCCGCATGTCCTGAAACAGATCACGCAGCGCGGCTGTAAAGCTAGCGTCGCCCTGGTTCGAGCCGATGCGGCCTGGAAATGCGTTCAGAGCATCTTCAAGTTGAGGGATGGCTCTTAACAGCTGGAGCGTAGCATTCAAGTAGCAGGTGTTGCCAAGGTTCACAAGACCTACGCGTAGATCCTTAGCCTTGTTGAGCTCGTCTTCCGGCAAATCCTCCAGGAACTGCACAGGTTTTTCCGGGGCCTTGGGCAGCTCACCCACAGCACCCAGCACCATGAACTGCTGTCCTGCGCGCGCACCCACTTTGCCTAATGGGGTATCGTCTTTTAGCAATCCTCCCTTGATGAGTACTTTTTGGCGTTCGGGTGGCACATGCGTGACGTCAGCAATGGCACGCTTGAAATCCAGGCCTGTACCCTCAAGATTCATAGATACATCATACTGCGCGTTAGCACATTCAACGTACATTTTTCCCATTATGCTTTACTTTCACAGGGATAGTCGTCATCTTCCCCATGGAGCGGTGACGTCACGCGTCGCGATGCTCTTGGGTCCTGGCCTCGTGCACGATGACGACGCTTCCTTCGGCCGAGATACGATGCCCAAAAAAAGTCGTCCTGCAGCAGGCGCAGTTATCGACCGCGACGATGGCCAAGCTAACGAAGCGTACGAAAAAGTTTATGAAAAACAAGCTTGACCAGACGCTCAAGCAGCGTCAGGATGCGAAGAAAAAGCAGAAGTACACACAAAACAAGGGAAAGCGAGTTAAGGATGAGCCAGCTGGAGAGAATGAGGAGGAGCCTGAGGTTGTCGAGTCCCAGGCGCCTGCTATGAGTGTCGACGATTTCCTAAGCGGTGGATTCCGTGAGGGCTTGGAAGGCGAAGATGAAGAAGAGGAGGCAGAGGAAGACGACGATGATCTCGATGAGGTCGATGATATCGAGGATGCCGAGGCGCATGCCCAAGACCTGGCTCAGCTTGCCGAGAAGGATCCTGAATTTTACAAGTATCTTCAAGAAAACGACCAAGAGCTTCTTCATTTTGGTCAAGGTGAGGAAGAAGAAGAAGAAGATGAAGACGAGGAAAATGAGGAGGAGGATGAACGCCTATTGACGATGGACATGCTGCAGCAGTGGCAAAAAAGTTTGTTGCGGCACCGCTCGCCGCGCGCTTTGCGGCGCCTGCTATTGGCTTTCCGCTCTGTCCTTAGTTCGCACGACGAAGAGGTGCAGCATGCCTTTCATGTTCAAGACAGCCGTGTGTTTTCTAAGCTAATAATCACTACGCTCAAGTATATGCCGATGGTGATGGAGTACCATGTGCCGTACAAAAAGACCGCAGACGGCCGCTTCAAGGTGCAGACACACACACAAAAGTGGCACGTACTGCACCGGCCCGTGCGCAGCTACTTTATGAGCGTGATCAAGCTACTGCAAACGCTGCCTGAGGCCGACATGGTCTATGTGGCCCTGAATGAGTCGGCCAAGATGGTGCCTTACTTGCACCAGGACCGGCGTGTGGCGCGTGACTATGTGCGTGCGCTGCTGGGGCAGTGGTCATCGGGCGAGGACCGTATTCGCCTCGCTGCGTTTTCGTGCTTGTACGTGACGACGGCTTCGGCTCTGGATGACGACATGGTGGATTTCTGCCTTAAGAGCACGTACCATACCCTGATTCGGAACACACGCAACACCAAGCCACATACGCTCGAGCACATTGCGCTCATGAAAAACACCGCGTGTGAGCTATTCACATTGCATGCGGACGCGAGCTACCAACAGGCGTTTGGGTTCATCCGGCAATTGGCCATTTCCCTGCGCAACTGTCTCAAGCTCAAGACCCAGGAACAGTTCCAAACTGTGCTCCAATGGCCCTACCTCCACTGCCTTGACTTTTGGTCGCTGGTCCTCGCGAAGACGTGCCACGTTGACCGCGAGCAAGGCGTGCCGAGCCACATGCGCCCGCTGATCTATCCGCTCGTGCAGGTGTCCCTTGGAGTCGGTCGCCTCGTGCCCATGTCTCGCTACTTCCCACTGCGCCTGCATGTCATTGAATCTATGCTGCGTCTGATACAGGCGACGCATGTCTACGTGCCGCTTGCACCGCTGATTATCGAGGTGCTTGAGAGTGCCGAGTTCCAGCGACGTGGCAAGGGCGCGACGCTCAAGCCACTTGATCTTGAGACGACGTTCCGTGCTCCTGCCGCGTATGTGCGCACACGCATCTATGCGGACCAGCTTGCCGACGAATTTGCGCATGTGCTCCTCGAGTTTCTCACCACCCAAGCGCGTCACATTGCCTTCCCTGAGCTCGTGATCCCCATAACTGTGCAGCTGCGCCGCGCTCTCAAGACGTCACCGTGCGTGCGGCTGAATGAGGCGGTGCGTCCGTTGCTGGACAAGATCCGCATGAACGCCACATGGATTGAGCAGCGACGCAGCCAGGTCGAATTCGCACCGAACGATCAGTCGCAGGTCGATGCATTCTTGCAGAACGAGGCGTCTGACGCACCGCTTCAGCAGGCTTTGCGCCTCGCGCGCAAGGTCCGTGAGCAAAAGCGGCGCCTGCTCGAAAAGACGGCGCATGTCGTAGAAGATGACGAAGCATAGTGTACTATTCATGCAGCGACCTGTACTCGGCCAGCGAGAGCTCTAGGGCGAGTCGCGTGTCGTCGTCCATGTCGTCGTCCAGCGGCGGCACACGGCGGCTGTCAGGGCGCTCCATGACGAGCGCACTTTTACCAGCACGGCGCGCGCTCTGTGCTTGCACCGAGTCGACGGCACGTAGTGTGGGCGATGGCTTGGCCCATGCGCCTAGAGAGTGCGGCGAGCGCGATGGTCGCGTATTCTCGGCGCGCATATCGGGCCAGTCGCACAGACTGCCCGTGAGGCTCGACGACATGGAGCTCAGAGATCCTTCTGGGCTGCCGAATCGTGCGTGGCGCGGCACAGCGACTGTCTGCAACTTACTCCACGAGCTGGGATGCGAGTCGCCGCTGGTCGTCGTCGATGCAGAGCGCCCAGCGGTGCACAGAATGTCCCATGCACGCGATGTCGGCGCCGTGTCGTGGACGGGCACGAGGGGCGGTGATAGAGGCGTCGCATCGCTATCGCCTTCGTGAGTTTCCAAGTCGTACATGAGCTCGGGGGACCAATCGTCATCGACGCCCGATGCCTCCTGCTGACTGAGCATCAGCGCATAGTCCAGTGCAACATCTTCATCGAGGGCGCCATGCACACTTGACTCGAGTGCGGCGCGCTGAGCCTGAGACGATGCGCGTCTGTCGCGCTCCATTCGCACCTGGTGCTGACCCTCTTCCACGTCCTGGACGAAATCGGCCTTGAGGCGCGTGCGTTCGGGCACCGAAGCCTTGCTCCGCCGCGGCACCGCGCGCGGCGCCTGTGATACTGGCTCAGAGCCCGTGTGCCACGACAGGACGTGCATGCCGATTGCGGCCACAAACATGTCGTCGGCGGCCATCATGTGCGTCACACGGAAACGCGCAGCCTCTTCCTGCGTAAGTTCGCCGGCCGCCAGCATCCGCGCTGGATGCCGCCGAGCTGTGCGCTCGTTGAAGACACGCACGAGTGAACCTGTGAGAGCATCGAGAGCTTTGATCGTGCCGTCCTCGCACCCGGCAAACAGCAGGAGCGGCGAAAATGCCAGGGCTGTGATGGCTGTGTGATGCGCCTCGATGACGAGCGCTGGGCGTACTTGGCGCTCTGCTGCCACGGACTCTGCCCCCTGCCACGCTGCTTGCGCCTGCTCATCGTACACTTCTCCATCGTCATCCCATTCCCACACGCCGATACATCCAGACGCCGTGCCAGCGCAAACAAACTTGTGCTCCTGCAGACGGGATGCCTGCATGCGCGCAAGAAGCGCCGTCGGGAGCGGCGGTGGCTTGGTACGTATGTCAAAGTCGCACCGCAGGCATGTGATCGCCGAGAGCGTAGGCGCACCAAACACGGCCGTGCGTGCTTGGCTGCTGATGGCGTGGCGCAAGAACACGCGCGCATCTTTGTGGTGCACGAGCAGCGACAGGCCCGATGCATCGAGGACCATGTCTGAGACGGGTGCGCGACCAGAAAGAATGACGATGCGCTGTGGTGCTGGATAGTCGCGTCGCTCGGCGAGCATATCGCGCACACACACATTCTGCCACACAACAATCGAGCCATCCAAACGCGCTGCGGCCAAAATGCCCTGGGCCGGCGCATATTCGAGGTGCGTGACGTGATGCCCAGCCGTGCCGGACCAGAGTGGCTCCATGTGCTTCGGGTGCCAGACATGCACGGAGCCATCGGCGGCGGCCGTCGCGAACGTCACATACAGCTCGCCCAGCATCGAGAGCTGCTGCCGATGCCGTTCGTCCGAGTAGGCACCGCCATGGCCGGGCGCACACGACATCCCAATAGCGGTAACAGGTGCCGAATGGGCGTGTCCTGCGGGAAAGGCGCGGTTATGGATCGTGCCGCGCGCACTTTGGCCGCGCCAGTCGAGAGTCGTGAGAGAGATGTCGCCCGAGGCGAGGCCCCAGACAATCTGTGAGGCGTACACGTCAGTTGCTTGAGCCGTGGTCGTCGGACTTAGCTCGATGTTGGGGTGGCCATTTGGTGCGCGCGCTGAAAAGCCGTGCGCGTCCAAAAAGTCCTTGGCGACTTTGCCCGTATGGGCATTCGATCGAGATGCGACGCTAAATTCATTTGAGAGAGAAAGCACGAAGCGGCGCGATGCTGAGAGAGCCAGCGCGCTGAGCGTCCCGATGCGTGGATCCGTTAGCACCGTCGGCGTGCGCGACTTGCGCCACCGCCGCAACAGGGGGGAGCGGGCGACGTACTCGCCGCGCCAGCTCGGCTCCATGCGACGAAGTGCTGGAGCGACACGAAGCGCGGACCATGCAGGATCGTTGATGTGCTGATGCAATGTGTTTTCTCGTTCTTCAAGGCCCGACGCCACCATAAACGCCGTGCGCCATGTAGTGTCCAGTGACGCGATTGCGCGCCATGCACGGCACGTTAAGCCACATCGAACGATTGAGATGGGATCGAGGAATGCAAATATACGTGCTATTGTCTGGGGCGTGAGCTGTGAGACATCTACCACGGACGAAGGCGTGGGATCGGTGGACAACGCATGATCGGGAGAGTCATCACGGGGTCGCAGTGTGCAGTGCCGAAAGCTTGTGTCGAGATCCAAGGGTGTAATAGATGCAGTGTCAGGTACGTTCATCCAAAGACACACAAGCTGTCGTCACAGTACACACAGCCAGCGAGCCAACCGTGAGTAGGTGGGAGAAAAGACTGACACAGCTGGCGCAGCCACGACGCGTGGCGTGTCGTGGACCTAATTGGTTCTACCAACGTGTCTGTTGTGCACGGACCATTCTAGGACAGTCGTTCTACATAGTTGGCAGGGAACAGACCCGTGGCACCTGTCCGAGCATTCGTGCCACTCCACCAATCTTCGCTGGCGAACTCGATATCGACGATCTGGTCACCTTCGGCCAAGGTAATTTCATTGTCCTCGTCCATCTCGTAGTCGTACAGTGCGACGGCCTGAGGAGCTAATGCCGGTGGGGCGGGCGGAGGCGGAGGAGGGGGTGCCACAGCCTCGGGTTCAGGAGCGGGGGGAGCCGGTGGTGCCGGGGGCGGTGGTGGTGGGGGTGGGACTTGCTGCTCTGGGGCGGATTCAGGCACTGGAGGAGCTGGGGGAGCTGGAGGAGGAGGCGGTGGTGGGGGCGGCACGTGCTCCTCTGCCGGGGGCTCTGGTGCCGGAGGAGCTGGCGGTGCGGGAGGCGGAGGTGGCGGCGGCGAGATCTGCTCCTCAGCGGGAGGCTCTGGTGCCGGAGGAGCTGGCGGCGCGGGAGGTGGTGGCGGAGCCGAGGTCGACTCTGCTTCCGGTTCTGCCACCTCCAAAAGCTCCACATAGTTGGCGGGGAACAGACCTGTCGCACCGCTGGGACCTGTCGCTGACCACCAGCCCTCGTCGACTTGGTCGATACTTGTAAGGATCTCGCCCTCGCGTAGCGTGAGCTCATTATCCTCTTGCGCATCGTAGTCGTACAGAACGGTGGCACGCTGACCACCTGAAGCGGGCGCACCCGACGCAGGAGGTTCTGCGGACGCTGTGGGCTCGGGTACAGGTAGTACAGGTGGTGCCGGGGGTGCCGGGGGCGCGGGAGGTGCAGGCGGTTCTTCTTGCACCGAGGTACGATTCATCTGTGAGACGACATGGTCGACCGAGGGAGCGCTCTCCGCTGGAGCCTCTTCGGCCTCGCGTTCCTGTCGTGCCTTTTCTTGGCGCTGACTCCAAGTCAGCTTTCCAGGTGCAGCAGCACGCCGACCAGGCGGAGAAGGTCCTGTAGGTGCACGAGCTTGGGAAAATGGCATCGTGCGATCGAGAGAGAGCTTTCCGGGCTTTGGCAACGATACAGGCGTGTACGATGTACCGACCGGCTGGATTTTGTCCTCCTCCGCGGGCTTGGGTGGGGCAGGTTCAGGTGCAGGCTTGGGCGCTGACGAGGGCTGAGGCACCGAGGGCTGGGGCGTCGCGGGTTTTGGCACGGAAGGCGGCGCGGGATTCGAGAGCTTGCCCTCGCGCAACTGCTTGAGCTCCTCACGAGCAGGTGTATAGTTTGTGCCCACGGGTCCAGGTGTATCATGGCTCTTGGGCGCCTTGGCTTGCATGCCTCGGATATCAGGCGTGCCTACCGGCTTATGTGTAGTACCGACCGGTGCTATCGGTTCTGGGGCGCGCGAGCTCGCCGTGCCATACTTGCTGCCGCTACTGTCCATGACCTTACGCAGGATAGCGTCGGGCAAAATATCGTCCTCGGTGCGTGCCTGGATGGATACATGGTACACCTTAAAGTAGTCGGCGACCGTGGCGCTATGAGGCGGAAATAGGCCTTTTCGGTTCTCGGGCACGCCCTCTCCGCACCAGTTGATCAGTACAAACTTGGGCAGGTGGGTGTTAGGGTCGCTCACGCGCGCCAGGGCATACTGTACCTTGCCGTCGGAAAACTCCTCAACGAGGTCGTCGAGGGAGCCTTTGGCGGCGGCTGTCACGTCCAGATCATTCGAGAGCTTTTTGTAAGAGAGCACGACATAGTCGATCACCCCGTCCAGCACCTTTTCATACGCGGTGCGGATGGCCGGTGACGACAAATTCACCTGGAGTGACATGGTCCCACGCACAGTTCCGGCCCGGGTGGCGGCGCTGGGCGTGGTTCGAGCGCCTCCATTTTCGATGCATCACGTGACGTTCATCAGCGCCATGGGAGAGCCCGGCAGGGGCGTGGCTAGACAAACGCTTGTCTCGCGATGTTGGCGCGGCTGGTCCCTGTGCTGGTGTGTCTAGCCGTGCTGCTGTCTCTTGTGCCGGAGCAGTCCAGTGCACATGCGTTTTTGTCGTTCTTGTCGCCGAGGAAGCAGGCGCCGCCGACCGTAGCGCATCGGTCGCTGTACATGGGTGTGCCTGTGACCGAGTCGACCGCGACGATGCGGCTGCTGCATCCGCGTATGCAGCGCTTTATTCGCGACACCCAAGATGTGAATGAAAAGTCGTCTGCGGCGATGATTTCGCTCACGGACACGGGTGTGCTGGCTGGCTTGAACCCGCGCAACGGGGCCATGGCGTGGCGCCGCTTTGTTGAGAACGAAACCGTCCACGGCCTTTTTTCGATTGACGACGACATGCTCATGGTAAGCTCACAAAGCAACGACACGCTGATCGCGCGCATGCTCGTTGGCGATCGTGGTGTGATCGACTGGGAGCATACGCTGAACGATACCGCCGTCGACGGCCTGCCCGTGTACGCGACGTCGTGGGACACAGGCGAGACCGATGCGCTCATCGTCGCGGGAGGTATGCTGCACTACTTCACCAGCAAGAAGCTTGCATGGAAGTGGGAGCCGAATGGTGGCGCCATTGTGCAGTTTGTGACGCCGTACAACGACCGCCTGCAGGTCGTGAGCCATGTGCCCCAGGGTGACGAGGGCTCTTCGCTGCGGTTCACGGAGCTGACGATCGATGGCGATACGTACGCCGACTATACGATGTCGTACACGGTCAAGGATCCCCGCTCGATCGTGTTTTTGCCGTATCGTCCACGGAGGCACATCAACGAAGCCTACCATGCGAATGAACAGAGCGGTCCACACGTGGCTTGGCTGGACGACGATGGCGTTGTGCGCGCGCAGCGCATCATCCACGGCGATGTGGTGCTGAGTGAGCTCCGGTCGGTCGGTGCGCCGTTCGTGCGTCTGCAGGACGTGGGTCTTGGCAACCGCGGTGTGTTTCTGGCGCACCACGCGGACGGTGCTGTTGAGATTGTGTATGTGTCGCCGGTGGGAGACGGCATGAATGTGATCGGCAGCTTTAGCGAGCTTGATCGTGACGCCGTGCTGGACGGTGGCTTGGATTTGGATGGCAAAGCGTACGTCCTGCGCATGCATTATGATCCGTCGATGCGCATGCTCGTTCAGGAGGTCTTCCGTGTGGACGAAGTCGCGGATGAGCAGATGGGCACGATGACGAGCATGATGTTCCAGTACGACTTTGCGCAGTATGGTCCGCTGCGCGCGGTGCTCAGTGAGTTCCGTGTGCTCGAGAGTGGCCGTCTGGCGGTGCGGTGTGTGCTATTGTCGCAGTCGGGCAGTGTCCATATGCTCGTGGATGGTGTGCAGGAGTGGGTCGTGGAGCACGGCCTCTCCAAGCCCCAGCGCACGCTTCTTGTGCCGCTCGCTGACAAGCTCCTTGGCCAAGCGGCGGTGTCGTCGCGCGCCATGCCGGCGTGGCCGCTGTCGATCGAGGCCCTGGAGAACGAGTCGCTCGTCGATCGCTGGCTGCGACACGCGCGTCAGGTGTGCCACCTGCACACACACCTCCATCGCTTCGCCCGTGGTCCGCTGCGTCGTGCGCTCCTGTCGCTGGGCTACCAGATCGAGGCGATGCTGGGGCACAAGCCCGACACGTACGTCGAAAAGCCGGTCGCTGGAGGCCCGCGCTTGGACTCGTTCCCGAATGCGACGCAGATGACGCCGCGCGAGGCGACGCAGTCGGACATGGCGAAGCTGTACCACGACCGCTTTGGCTTTGACCATGTCGCGGTCGCTGCGTCGCGCTACGGCAAGCTGTACGGCATCAAGGTCACGCTGGATGGCTCTTTCCTGCTCTGGGCGCGCCCCGTCGTGCCATACGAGCAGGGTGCGCATGTGAGCGTGACGCACCTGATCCAGACGCGTGCGAGCAACACCCTCGCCTTCGACCGTCCGATGGCGCCCGTGATGGGCGTGGTCGCCGAGGTGCGCACTGACGAGGAGCTGGAGACGCACGTGTACTACCTGAATCCGCTCACGGGCGAGCATGTCGGCCAGCCGCCGGATGCGCTGCTGTGCACGGGCCGTGCGAGCGATGTGTATGTGCACGACGGCCTCGTCCACGCCGTGTGTGCCTCGGGTCATGTGGAGGTGAACGCCGCGCTGCATGTGGTGCGCACCGACGACGACGGCCTGCAGGGTCTGCTCACGGCGCCCAGTGGCATCGCCGTGCAGACGTGGCGCATGCCGCTCTCGGACCGCGTCGTGGCGATGCGCGATGCGAGTCGCGAGCCGGTCGCGAGGTATGGGCGGGTCCGTGGCGACCGCTCGGTGCTGTACAAGTACCTGAATGCGCATGCGCGCGTCATTGTGACTTACAATGACGTGCTACGGATGGCGCACGTCTATGTCATCGACAAGGTGAGCGGCGACATGGTGTACCACTTGGAGGTGCCGAACGTCGCGTCGGATGCGATCCACGTGACGTTTACCGAGCATTGGATCACGCTCGTGTACACCAGTACGCAGGCGGAGGCGCCGCACGCGCTGGTGTCGATCGAGCTGTATGAGCGCGAGGCGCGCGGTGCGCAGGGACTGGCGTCGTCGAGTCTCGTGCGGGCTGGCACGAACGGCACGCTCGCGGCCAGTGCGCCGCCCGTGGCCTATGCGCAGGTCTTTGCGCTGCCGATGGCCGTGCGCGCGGTCGACACGACACGCACGGGGCTGGGCGTCGCGCTGCGGAGCCTCGTGCTCGCGACGAACGCGAGCGAGCTCGTGCTGGTCCCGCGTCGTCTTGTCGATCCGCGCCGGCCGCTCGGCAAGCCGACGCCGGCGGAGGCGGAGGAGCGGCTCATGCCGTACAACGGCGGCCTCCTGTCCAGCGAGTCCCTGCCGCGCATCACGGGCCTGCATGAGGACGCGGCGTTCGTCGATCGCATCACGACGTCGCCGGCCCTGTTGGAGAGCTCGTCGATGGTGCTCGCGACGGGTGTGGACTGGGTATATGCTCTTGCATCGCCATCCGGCCAGTTTGACCGCCTGCACGCCTCGTTCAACAAGACGCAGCTCGTGCTGACGATCGCCGCGCTGGTGATCGGCATCGCCATCACGCGGCCGCTCGTGCGCATGCGCGCGCTCCATATCCGGTGGTAGCTAGGCGCTGGCCGGCACGACACGCGGCGGGACGCGTGCCTTGCGCAGAACCATAGCATGCACGACCATGTCCCAAGCTCGGGCGAGGGTGGTCCAAAACGCCTCGGCGATGATCCCGACGCTCTGCGCATTGTGCCACGTAGCGCGGATTCGTAGCGCGAGCCGCACGAGCACCGAAAGCGACACGCACGCGAGCGCATCCAGCGGCGCAGACGCACCGAGACTCTCGGTGCCCTGGCCATGCACGTACTGGAGCACGGCGCTCAGAGGCACCAGACTCGCCAGGAGCTTGGCCATGTCGCGGGTGTACAGCCAGCGGTGCAGCATCGCCCAGTGCTGTGGGTACGGCACGGCGAGCGGCACGAGGGGGACCTGGCCCTGAGACGCAGCGGCCGCTGTCGCCTGCACAGGCACAGCTGGCAGCTGCGTGCACTGCAGCACATACACGATCCAGTGGACCGGGACCAGCGTGCACGGCGTCGAGGCCCAGTGACCGAACTCGGTAGACATGCTCGACGCACACACGGCGAGGATGTGCGTCGGCATCGCTGGCATGGGCAGGGAGCGCATGCCGTTCGACCATGGCAGGCACACACTCGGTGGGAGCGCCACATGCTCGGGAGGCACAGCTGCCACGGCCATGGCCGTGCAGGCCAGCTGCTCTTGCACACTCGGCTCGCGCGCACGCAGGGCCTGCTCGAGCGCATGCAGCAGCTCTTCACCCGCCTGACTTACGAGCGAGGCGCCCGATGCCTCCTGGCGCGGCAGCTTGTGCATCGTCAGGAACGCCTCCAGCACAAAGTCGCATGTCGCGTGCGAGCGGGCGAACTCGAGGGCCTCGGCCTCCAGTCCGTAGTGGCGCAGGTGGCGTGGCAGGTCCACGTACGGATTCGTCGGCGCCTCGATGAGCGGCCATGCGAGACGCAGTGGGATCTCGATCGTCGCAGCGTGCCTGGGCCGCATCATCATCGACTCTGTGTCGTACGGCTCGTCGCCCATGACTTGCAGCTCAAGTGACGCGGCATCGTACGGCGGCACGAGCATCGCCGCCGTCGTGGGGTCCATATCATGCTTGAGCGCCGCCGCGGGCAGAGGCGCAGGCGGCGTCGAGAGAATGGACATGCTCACCTCGGGGCGCGGGGCGTACGCTGCGTCCGCAGGTGCACCTGTCACCATCTGCATCCACTGCCACGGGTTCATGCCGACGGCAGGCGCCGCCCCTGGGCCCACGCGCCATTTATGTCGCGCCACAGGCCCGGTGGATCGGACACGGATCGATCGCTATGGATCAGGTCGTGATCACGCTACGACGTGCCAGACGAGGGTATGATGTGTCGGTGTGACGTGCGCGCCATCTTGCGTGCCGTCCCCATCGCGCGGTGCCGCACGACATGCAGTGCCTTGACGTACAGCGCACGTTCCTGCCGCCCGCTGATCCAACGGCGCTGGACGAGCTGCTGCAACGTATGCCTCCACCGTCGGAGCGCGGCCCATTCGTTCGCGTCCTGCAGCCAGACGGGGCGGGCGTGAGGACTCGTGTGCCAACGGAGCTCGCGGCGTAGCAGCCCCTGCTGGAAACGCAGGACATGGCGCACTTCGTCGCGGGCGTTCGAATGTAGGCACCACGTCAAGACGTGCCGCATCGTGCGCAGGTTGATAAACATGGGGCACCCGGAAGGCTCGTGCCGCGCACGCCATGAGCCCCAAGAGCGATCGACCTGCTTGAGAAAGTGCAAGAGCTGCGGAATGGTGCTGGCGACAACACCGCGCTGCCGGAGCATGGCGTCCATAGCCAAGATGATAGACGTGTTGCTAGGCTCCAACACGACGTCTGTCGAGTGCCACGGGATCTCACACGTCGTAAAGGTATCTGGCACAGATGTGCTGGTGAGTCTCGCAAACGCCGAGAGAGTCGCAGCCGTATCGCCACGCCGCACATACGCACGCATGACCGCATGGAGTAGGCGTGGACCGGGTATGTAGCTGGTAGGCTGAGGCAGCAAACGGCTCGGTGCGTTGCGCAACACCAACGGGCCCTCCTGGCGGATCTCAGGCCGCCTTATGCTGGCCACGTACATGTGCAGCAGTCGCCAGACGTGTGCGTCATGGCCGCAGCGCGCATACAGCTCCATCAGGGCCATAAGAATCCACGGCGGCGCCGTTGTCGTGCTGTTATGGCGGACCATGGCCAAGTAGTGCCCAAACTCATGCAGAAAGAGGCCCCATAGCGCCCGTTTGGCCTCAGCATCCGGCCCCGTTGGATCGCGTGCCTGAATCATGTCCGTCGTGCTCTTGGCCCGTAGCAGTGCAAGACACATGAACGGCGTCCATCGGTCTCGCGGCGACTTGTCCTGGACCAACCTGTACATCACCGGCCAATGATCATGCTGTGCCGCAAGCCCAAACAGCGTGCTGTGCAGCTTGGTCGAAAGACTCGGTTTATGCAGATGGCGCGGATCACCACACTGCCGCGTCCAGTGCCGTGCAGGCGCACGCAGCCGACGCAGGGTATCAATATCGCGGCGCCGCGTGGCGTACCGCATGAGCATCGCCACCGCCGCAGGACTATCCGCACTTCCGCTCACCAGTCGCGAGCGGCTCTCTTTGACGCGCTCAAGGTACCATTGGACAAGCGCTGTGGCTGTCATATCAGGGTGCGTGCGAGAGAGGCGCGTGAGCTGATCAAGCAGCTGCGCCTGCTCTTTTTTGGTTTCGCGCGTGGAATGCAGCGCAGGCATCGACGGAACGGCGTGCGCCTGCGATACAGGCACAGCCCATGCAAGCCCGGCATGTATACGTCTGCACAGGCAAGGCCGCACTGCTAGCAGCCTCCCCGCCGCACCTCCCATCGATGCGCAGGCCCAGCGTGACGCGTCGCCTCCGCATCCTCTCTCATCTTCTCGTACTGCAGATCACGTGATGTAAAAGCCACCCTGGTGCGCGGCTCGCTCCCTGTCGGATCGGTGGCGATGGAGGACCCAGCCGAGATTGCTGTGCTCACGTCCGAGTACATTTCCTGTACGTCTTATATGCTCATGTATAGCACTGGATAATCTGCCTCACGAAGTCAGTCACATCTTGCGCGAGATTGAAATCAAGGATGGCAAGGTGCAAGGTACGCACGCCAGCACTTACGCAGAATGGCTCTCGCGCATCTCCTCCAAAGAGTCGCAAATGCGAGATATGTTTGGCACATACATGGACAAGACAAATGAAAACTCTGAGACGATACGGACGAAGCTGGACAAGATGGCCGCGCGCGTGGCGGCCGACTACACGCGCGTCGAAGAGTGGTCGGCGCAGAAACGCGAGCTAGCGCATGTCCTGTGGCGCAAGGTGTACGCGCACCATCAGCGCCTCGTCGAAGATCTCCAGCTCATTAACAGTGATCTCGTCGCCAGCGTCTCGTCATCCGTCCCCAAACTGCCACCGCTGACGGACCCTGCCCAGCTGCCTGTCCAGCTACTTCAGGCTGGCATTGGCGAAGCTGAAGCAGAGGGTCATGATGGCCGCATGCGCAAGAAACGCGGATTAGCGACCACAGGCCGTGGTCGCAGCGTGCATTCGCCATCGACAGCGGTGGAGACAGAGAGCCGTGGTGTGTCGGAGGGTGCGGCTGTCGACGGCGAGGAGGAACGCGATGAAAACTTGTACTGTTTCTGCCAGCGCCCATCCTTTGGCGAGATGATCGGCTGCGATTCGGATGACTGCAAGTACGAGTGGTTCCACATCGGGTGTGTCGGCGTATCCAAGCCGCTCCCCCAAATGTGGGTATGCAGCGACTGCCTCGCAAAAAAGAAACGGCGACGTACATAGCTATGATACCCTGTACACTAGTCGAGAATAGAAGCGATATGCGATGGATCGAGATCGTGCTGCTGCAAGATGCGCTCGGCGACCAGGCGTGCACTGGTGACACAGCCCTCGAGGAGCGGCACACCATAGCTCCAGCTGCCTGTGAACCATATACCACCGCCGCCACCGTCGGGTGAGCCTTGCAGCGGCCCTAGCGTTCGGCGTTTGCCGCGCCTCTGGAAAAAGTGTTCTCGGCCCTGCCGACCCTCGAGGGTGAGGACAAAGCGGTCAAATGTACTTTGGCGGATCGTCTTGTCGGCGGCTGGGAAGAGTTGAGGGAGGGGATTGGTCGTTTGCATCACCACCTGTGCGGGCGAGCGATGAATAACATGCGTCGCCATCGTATATGTATTGTGCGCCTCTTTGGATACGGGCGTCACAAAGTTGAGATCGCGCCAGTCAGCTTCATTGGGTGGCAAAATGCTCGTGTCGGTATGACACACGACGGTACTCTTTTTGTAGTGTAACATACGCAGCTGTGCAAGTTGCTGTGCACAAAAAATAGCGCGACTCGATGGCTGCGTGTGCTCATGATACCACTCCAGCATGATCGCTGTCTGCGTCGCCTGTGACCCAAATACCAAGTGATCGTATACGGCCTCGGCCTGGGAGCCGTCGCTCGCCTTGTACCGCAAACCGAAGCGATGCGTATCCACAGGAAACACATCAGTAATTGTGGTACCAACACGCACACGATCAGCTGGCAAGTGGTCCGTCAGCGCGTGAACGACCTGCGATACACCGCCACGAACACGATAGTGTCGGTACAAGAAGGTATGAGCCACATAATCCAGTACTTCTCGCGTCGGCATGGCACGTACAGCTGCGATATCAGCTGTCATTATGGAGGAAAACATCGGGTACAAGAGCTCATCGACAAAGGACTGTGCCATCCATATCGAGTCACACCATTCGCCAAAGGTGCGTCGGTGCGGGGTATACCCGCAGACCGTGTAAAGCCATGCGAGGATCACAATGACAAGATAGGACCAAACTGTCGAGACCCAGAAAAGTGGGCGAGCCATAGAACCGCGGCGTGTGCATCTTGGGCCCTTGTTTCGCCTTCCTCTGTACAAAAAGTCAATCACCGGACCACCATGCGCATCGTCGGTCTTGTGAGCGAATGAAAACGAGAACGATTGAGGATCGAATCCTATACGCAAATGCTTGTAGAGGGCTACAAGATTCGGATAGTAGGCGGCTGAAAATGCCCGCATCGGCACATCGACGCGCTGGTGTTGTCCTTCATGCTCGACCGTCACACTCTCCGCATCCATGCCCAGTGTTGCATGCCGCTCGTACAGCGTGACGTCCACATCACGCGTGCTTTGTGTCAGAAAATATGCTGTTGCTAGGCCCGCGAGGCCCGAACCGACTACCGCGACGCGGATCGGTGTCGCCTCCTTCGTCGTCATGCCACTATGAAAAGTAACGTGTTTTACCCCGGATGCGACGTGTCAGCCTCCACCCACAAGGCGCTGGGGCTCGCCGAGGTCGACGGTCATGGCACGCATCCACTTGTAGTACTGCAACGAGTCTATGGTTTGAAAGTATCATGAGGACTTTTGATCCGACACGCTGCGTGTCTCGTTAGCATCACATAAGACGAAAAGGGAATGCAAGGACATGATTTGAACCGTGCACGGACATGTGGACCCTTTCGGTAGTCAAGCTGCAGGTCACGACTGGTGCGGTTATCATGTCGATATAAAATAAAGCAGCAGCATCTCATCACCGCTGAAATACGAATGCCACTCAAGCAGCATCGCATCACCACATCTCTCGTGACGAGTGAGAGCGAATACCCCATCGAGCAGCTCTTGGACGCGCAAGGCCGGCCACTCCGCGTGTCTGACAGGGCCTATTTTGACTTGGTCGTCATCGGTTCAGGGCCTGCTGCATTGACATTCGTGACGCGGTGGCTCGAAGAACGTCCAGCAGCATTGTATCTGGAGGATGAGCGCCAGCATCTGCACTGGCTCAAGCGCCAGACACATGCTGCACCCGTGCTCGAGACACGCAAACCCACCAAGAGCAGTGATCGCATCATCAAGACAAACCAGAAGAACGAGTGGCACATGCGCAAGTCTTCTCTGCGTGTTCTCATTGTCGATAAGCTCGGCGATGGATGGCTTGGCCAGTGGCATCGGAACTTTGGATCGTACGAAATTCCCTTTCTCCGGTCGCCCATGTTCTTCCATCCTGATCCTTCTGACCTCGATGGCCTTTTAGAATATGCTGTGCAGACAGAACGTGCAAAGACCGGACCTTACACATACGTATGCGACATGCTCACAGGACGGCAGTCGCAGTCCAAGAGCCGCAACAGGTCGGCTAAGAAAGGCGCGCTCCAACGTCCTGACCTACTGGAGGTGCCGGGCGTCGTGGGTCGAGAGGTAAGCAAGCACAAGTGGAAGCAGTCCAAGCATCGTCGCCAGGCGCAAATGTTCAGTGCGCTCGGTCCTGTCGTGAACGAGCGCGATCGTCGCGATTACCAGAATCCATCGACGCCTCTGTTCCGTGACTTTACGAATCACCTCGTCGATCGGTACCACCTGCATCCGCAAAAGGGCAAGGACGGCAAAGTGCGCCCCCTTTCGGAATGGCTAGCAACTGATGACGAGCACCAGATGCCCGCAATGCTCCTCCGTGCCGAAGTGATCGACATGGACTACGGGCGCCTGGGAAAAGAACATGTGGATGGCTCACTAGACGAGGAAGAGGGCTTCTCGATCCATATGGCCGATGGCTCCTGTATTGGAGCCAAATATGTTGTGTCGGCGATCGGGTATGGCGGGCGGCCGAGCGTGCCGACGTGGTTGGCGACAGCCTCCAAGAAGAGTCGAATGGCCAAGCGTGACTTTGTGGACCGGGTAGCGGAGGCAGACAGTGATACCGCATCAGACGCTTCTTCGAGCACTGAGCCGTCTACGGCTGAGTCTGAAGGCGAAGAAAACGACAAATACGAGCACCCGCCGCCGAATAGCATGGGCGATGGATGGGCTCATTCCTCAGCTATCGCAGCGCCTTCGTACTCTGTTCCGCCGCCGCCTATCGCTGCCCGCATCGCCAGTGGCCAGCCGACGACGGCGATCGTCATTGGCGGCGGTCTCACGTCAGCACAGCTCACCGATCAGTGTGTGCGTCGCGGCTTTTCGCGCGTGATTCTCGTCATGCGCGGATTCTTCAAGGTCAAGCCATTCGACTTTAGTGTCGACTGGGTCGGCAAGTATGCGAATGCCCAGAAAATGCAGTTTTGGCAGAGCGATGATGCGAAAGATCGCATGAACATGATCAGTGAGGGTCGCGACGGCGGCAGTATCAATCCTGTGTATGCCAAAGTGCTTCTGCAGCACGCTCAAGACGGGCGCGTCGAGCTTCGCACACATACTGAGATCGAGGATGCCGAGTGGAACGCACAAACACAAAAGTGGTCGCTCATGCTGCATCGTAAGGACCATGCGCGGGCCGACTCGCAGTATATGAACAATGCACAGCAACCCGGGACATCTGTGCCTGTCATCGCGGACTACATCGTTTCATCCACAGGCTCAGATGTCAGCTTTAGAAAGCTGCCATTCATGCACACCCTAGCGGAAAAGATGCAAATCCCAGAAGTGAGCGGCGTGCCGATCGTGAATGAGGATCTGCAGTACGGCTCGATACCTCTCTACTGCATTGGCGCTTACTCGGCTGTGCAAATCGGGCCCACAGCCTTCAACTTAGGTGGCATCCGAGAAGGTGCCGATCGCGTCGCTGCCCATATTCGTGATAAGGCCGAGGAACATGATGAAGCGACGCACGAGCCCAAAGCTGATTCGGATGTGCCATCGTTGGGACACTTTGCGCACTTTTTGTACCACCACTTGCAAGTGGACGCGGCAGATTAGCTATGTAGGTGTGTACGCCGCATTTTTTGAGGTAGAAGTTGGAACGTGCGCCTGTCCTCTCTACCACGATGAGGCTAGGGTTCTTCGTGGGGTGTTTGTTCTTAGGACTCGCGATGCTGTGCTCAGCATCGAGTGTTGTGGCGCCCAAGGTGCTTGTGATTACAATGTTTGAGCCAGAGCGTGAGGCATGGCTCAGCAAAATGCCTCTCACAAGGAACATCACCGTTGGTGGTCTGAGCCCCCTGTACCCCCATGTCTCGTGTGATCACGACGCAGACGTGTGCCTCATTACTACTGGTGAGGGTGAAATCAATGCTGCATCCACTGTATCGGCGCTTATGTCCTCAATCCGGTTTGATTTGCGCTCGACATACATACTCGTGAATGGCATTGCCGGCGTGAATCCAGACGTGGCTACCATGGGCAGTGTTGGATTTGCACGCTTTGCCGTACAAGTGGGTCTCCAATACAGCATTGATGCAAGAGAGGCACCCAAGGACTGGAACTACACGTTTTGGAACTATGGCACGTCTAAGCCGGGTCAGTACCCACAAGTGCTCTACGGTACCGAGGTGTTTGAGATCAATACGCACTTACGAGACAAAGTCTTTGAGCTTGTCAAGCATCTTCGACTTAAGGACAACGCGTCTGTAAAGAAGCAACGCGCTGCATACCCGCAAGACAAGGCGAAGGCGCCGCCTGTCGTGTTCCAGGGTGACATTACGACCAGCGACATGTACTTTACGGGCAAAACTTTGTACGTATACGCCACTAACCATAGCGGACATATGGCCAGCAACCTGACCTCAGTCCTCACGAACGGCACCGGTACGTATGCACTGACCGCGCAGGAGGACAATGCCGTGCTTGAGGTGCTCGTGCGCGCACACAAGGCCAAGTCAGCAGACTATGGCCGTGTAATTCTATTTCGCGCCGCGAGTAACTTTGATCGCGCACCGCCTCACCAGGACGACCTGACGCATTTCTTGCATGTCAGCACGCAAACTGAGCTGATCAAGCCTGCGTTGGCCAACCTGTTTGTGGTAGGCGAACCGATCGTGAAAGCCATCACGGGAAATTGGACGCAGTGGAGAGACGGCGTCCAGCAACCATGTAGCCCGTCGTACGGCGACGTTTTCGGTACCATCCTATAGAGCTGTTCCAGCCTCCTGTGTGGAGGTGTACCATGGCACTACGACCCTCTCTGCTGGCTCGCAGCGTACGACCATCGCGTTTGCTGCACAGCATGTCGGCTCAGTTCGATCCACGTACGTCGCGCATTGTGCAATCACGACCGTTGGCGAACGATCAGGCTAAGTGGATTGGACTTCGCGCGATCGAGTGGGTCGATCCTAGTGGTAAAACGCGCTGGTGGGAATCGGCAGATCGGACTACTCGCCGAGGGCCTGTTGATGGTACGTGATGCGCACTGACGACAGCCGTGGCAATTATAGCGATAATACAGCGTCCTTCAAAGGAGCCCCACATCCTTTTGGTCAGCCAGTTCCGTCCGCCCGTGGGCGCGTGCGTGGTGGAATTACCAGCCGGCCTCATCGATGCCGGGGAGACGGATCAAAGTGGCGCGCAGCGCGCTGCCCTTCGTGAACTTGCCGAGGAGACAGGCTATGGAGCACAAAGTGGACAAGTGTCTGTGCGACAAACAAGTGCTGTCATGTTCAATGATCCGGGCATGTCTGGCGCGAATATGAAGCTGTGCACGATCGATATTGCCCTGTCCGATGACGCGCCAGAACCGCTCGCGCACCCTGATGAGGGCGAGTACATTGAAAAGCATCTCGTGCCACTTACATCCCTCGCCGCCCACTTGAATGGTACGTTTTCTATCTAACACCAGACTTTGCCGCACAGGGCTACGCTATCGACGCGCGTCTCATGCACCTGGCTACGGGCCTGGCGCTGGGCCTGGCCAAGCCCTGGTAGCTGCGCAGAAATATTTGCAAATGTAGACTCGTGTATGACAAATGTCAGAACCACGCCATTCGACGACCTCACCCCATAACAGCCAACAAGCATGGCCTCATTGCTGGCGAGTTTCGAAGCCATGCCGATGTGGCAGCTAGTGCTCGTCTTGACGGTGGGCACGATCGTGCTGTCTATTGTGCTGAATGTGCTGTACCAGGTGTGCGTGCCGCAAAGCAAGTCGCTGCCCCCGCGAGTGTTCCACTGGGTGCCGGTGGTGGGCTCGGCGGTGTCGTATGGTATGAATCCATACCGCTTCTTCTTTGAGTGCCGCGAGAAGTACGGTGACGTGTTTACGTTCACGCTGTTTGGCCGCAACATGACTGTGGCCCTTGGTCCCAAGGGCTCGAACCTCGTGTTCAACGGTCGCCTGTCGCAAGTGTCCGCGGAAGATGCGTACACGTCGCTCACGACACCTGTGTTCGGCAAAGGTGTTGTGTACGATGTGCCGAATGCTGTGCTCATGGAGCAGAAGCGCTTTGTCAAGTCGGGCTTGTCGGTGGAAAACTTCCGTGTGTACGTGACGCAGATCACCGACGAGGTCAAGGACTTTGTGCAGCATGACGCGGCCTTTGCTCCCCTGCGGCAGGGCGCCAAGTCCGTCACGGTTGACATCTTTGATGTATTCAGCGAAATTACGATTTTGACGGCAAGTCGGACACTGCAAGGCAAGGAAGTGCGTGAGAATCTCGACAAGTCCTTTGCCAAGCTGTACCACGACCTCGATGCTGGCTTCACGCCGATCAACTTTGTGCTGCCCAATCTCCCGCTGCCGAACAACTTCCGTCGCGATCGTGCGCAGCGCATGATGAGTGATTTCTACATGGGCATCATCAAGAAACGTCGCGAAGGCAAGACGGACGGCACAGGTCACGACATGATCAGTGCTCTCATGGAACAGTCGTACAAGGGCGGTCGCGACATCAACGATCGCGAGATTGCGCACATGATGATCGCGCTGCTCATGGCTGGTCAGCACACGTCGAGTGCGACCGGTAGCTGGGCCATGTTGCGTCTCGCAAGTCGTCCGGAAATCATCGAGGAACTGTACGAGGAGCAGGTGCGTGTGTACAGTGATGGCGCTGGTGGCTTTGCGCCGCTTGACTATGACACGCAGAAGTCGTCGGTGCCGGTGCTCGATGCCGTGATCCGTGAGACACTGCGTATGCACCCACCGATCCACAGTCTGATGCGCCGCGTCAAGTCGGACATGGTCGTGCCTCCGACGCTCGCGGCGCCCAAAACAGGCAAGGGTCAGAGCACGGACACATACGTTATCCCCAAGGGTCACTATCTGGTGGCTGCGCCGGGTGTGTCGCAGATTGACCCGCACGTGTGGTCAGATGCCGACAAGTTTGACCCGCATCGCTGGCTAGGTGACAAGGCGCTGATGGAACAGACGGACGATGCGCAGGAGGACTTTGGCTGGGGTCTCGTCAGCACCGGCGCCAACAGCGCGTACCTGCCGTTTGGCGCTGGTCGCCACCGCTGCATTGGTGAGCAGTTTGCCTACCTGCAGCTGGGCACCATCATTTCCAACTTTGTGCGCATGTTCCACTGGCGCCTGGAAGACAAGTTGCCCACGCCCGACTACACATCCATGGTCGTGCTGCCCACGCAGCCCGCCAACATTGTGTTTACGTCCCGTACGTAGACTATGTACCTAGCCTCGCCGCTCGGCCACACGCACCAGATCAGCCACGACGCCCATGGCCGTCACATCCGCACCGGCACCTGCGCCCTGCACCAGCAGCGGGCGTGGGTACCGCTCGGTCGTGAAGGAAAGAATGTTGTCCGAGCCGCCCAGCGACGTCGCAAAGGGATGGTCGGCGGGGTACGCCTCAAGGCCGGCCTTGATGACCTTCTTCTCCACATCAATCAGGCCGACGTAGCGAAGCACGCAGTTCTTTGCCTGTGCTTGCGCCCGCATCTCGTCGAATTCAGCGTCGAATTCAGGCAGGCGCTGCACGTACACATCCGCATTGGACTCATTCGCGAGGCCTGCAGGCGTGAGCGACTGTGTATCGACAGATTCATAGCCTTTGGGGAGTGCATACGCTAGGTTCGGGATAAGGCGCGAGAGAATCGTCAGCTTGCGAGCCACGTCTGAGCCCGAGAGATCGTCGCCAGGGTGCGGCTCCGTGTATCCATTCTGGCGCGCGACGCTGACAATCTCGGAAAACTTGGCGGTGCTACCGCTAGCCGGGCTGAACTCATTGAAAATGTAGCTCATGGTACCACTGAGCACGCCCTCAATCTTCTGGATGCGGTCGCCCGTAGCTACGAGGTCCTTGAGCGTGCTTATGACCGGCAGACCCGCACCGACTGTGCTTTCCTGGTACACGAGGGGGCGTGTGTCGCTCTCCTTCGCCTCCTCCATCGCTGAAAACAAGTCAACTGAGCCGGAAAACGCCTTCTTGTTCGGCGTCACCACACTGAAGCCGGCACGGAGGAACGAGGGGTAGAAGCCAGCTACCGTGTCGTTCGACGTATTGTCCACGACGGCAATGTGACGACGATTCTTCGCCTGAATCGCTTGGAGCTCCGACACAAGCTGCTCGAGTGAAAGAGCGGGCGAGCTGCCCGACTCGAGCTGTGCCTGCCAGTGGTCTAGCGCCAGATGCTGACCTGGCGCGGCGAGGAGCGTCTTGCGACTGTTTTGCAGCGCCACAACCTTGAGAGCAGAGAGAGAGGGCACAGTTGCGAGCTGCTTAAGCACAGCTGAGCCAACGAGACCTACTCCGATTACGGCAACGTCTATCGCACTTGACATGAACGTGGAAACCAAGGCAACAGTCTAGCCAGCTGGCTCGTCAGCCCCCGACACGCCGCTGGACGTGCGCCCAGTCACGTGAATCTCCACCTTGTGCCGCGCTCGCGGTGGCGGCCACGGCCTGTGGCAAGGAGCGCCATGTCAGGGGGTCAGCCGCCGCCTTATCAAGAGTTGCAGCCGCCATCGTGGACGAGTTCTCTCCCAAGGCCTGAACCGAACCAAGACAGATATGCAGATTGGCTTGCGTACACCTCGCTGCGACCCTCTTTTCTGCTGGCGCACGGCGTGGCTACGATCGTTGGCATCGTATTAGCGGCGGTCCAATGGTACATTGTGGGCTATGAGAGGGAAGGCCCTGCGGCACTTGCGCTTGTGTCTGCGATTCTCTTCACTTTATTTTTTGTGTTCGAGGGGTGTGGATTCGTTGTAGGATGCATGTCCCACACGAAGCTCATCCAGGGCTTTGCGCGTTTCTCGATCTTCAGTTACGTCCTGGTTGTCGTTGCCGAGGTCATTGCCATTGTGAACACGTATGTGAACAAAGACAAGATCAAGCGGCACTGTGTCGAAGACCAAACGCAGAACTGGAACTCTTCGTCCGACGTCTATGAGCATGAGGCGCCGCCGCAGGATTACTGCGATAGTCGTTGGGGCACTACGGCCGCCTGGGACGTGGTGTGGTTGATTTTGCTCGTGATTTTTGGTGCCTTTTTCTATGCATTTACGATGCGCTTCCAACTCCGGTTACAGCAGGACACGCCCTCCCATCGCACCCTCGAGCCCGTCGAGCGACAAGATGGCTATCCGATGCAGCGCTTTTCGACGATGCATTCGGACGATCTGGACGCGCACGACGACGCGTTTGGTGATGTCAAGTCTGAGATCGGCTCGTTGGCTTATAGCGAGCCCGATACCCTTGCACGGCCGGCGCAGGCAGCCGGCCGGCCCTTGTCGCCGCGCGTCGTATAGTGTATATACCCCTTTATTTGAATTCTATGCAGCATCGTCCCGCGAAGACAAGCCCTGGGTTCGTACGTCGTAGCCGTAGCCGCCGGCGGGCGTGCCTGGCACTTGCTCAGGCACACCGTCGTAGTGCAGCTGCATGACGTCGTAGTTGGCGATAAACGTCCATCCATTCGGACCCATGTGGTACAAGTTGATCGTGTTGCCTGAGTATGCGTCGCGGTGCGTCGCCGCGTAAATGCTGCGGCGACCGAGATCGAGGGCCTGTTCGTCCGTCAGGTCCCAATGGTAGCCCTGATCGAGCACACCGTACGCAAATGTTGAGCCAGAGCCGACGGAAAACATGTCGCCTTTCATGCGCGCGCCGTCTGAGTCGACGTAGAAAATCGCGGGGCCCGTCTTGTCCCAGCCACAGATCATCGTGCCCATGCTAAGACCCATGCCCTTGTACGAATACACCAGATTGCTCAAAATTTTAGACGCAGCAGCCACAGAGATGCGCTCCTTGTTCCGCAGCTCGTGCAGGCGGCACTGAATGCCGAGGTATGTTTCCCAGTACTGGCAGTCGGCGGCGCCACCGGCCATGGTGCCGAGAAGGTAGGGGTTGATTTCGATCACCTTTTTGACAGAGCCAGAGGCAATGTACGAGCCTGCCGATGCACGCGAATCGACAGCTACCACCACACCACCGCGGTAGCGGAAGGCCAGGGTCGTCGTACCGTGCTGCAGCTTGATTCGCGCGTCAGTATGCGTCGAATCGACATCTGTGTACTGCGCGAGGAAGCGCGATGGATCTGATGCAGGCAGTGCAAACTCGTGCTCATCATCTCGCTTCAGCGCAGGCACATCGCTAAACTTGGCCAGCACAGACTGCATGGTACCAAGAGCCTGGAAGGCCACGCCAGCGCGATCGGTTGACCTCTATATTACATAATATATTATACACGCGCCGCTGCAAACCGCACGAGGGGCGGTTGGGTGAAGGCCGTGTAGACAGCGTCGGGTGCCTCGGAACGGGTATTGACAAAGCCGTGCATGTGCATTGAGGTGGCCTGCTCATAAATGTGCAGGTCCGTATCGGTGGTGTGATCCGTGAGCCGGAAAGGCAAGGCATCGAATTGCGTGCAGTACGCGAGGTACTCACGTGCTTCCTGTCGAGAGAGGGTAGGATGCATGGTGCGGTGCACGACCGCCTCGAGAGGATGGGGCGCGGCTGGCTCAGATGTGTGAGCAGGCGCGTGTGTGGACGCCGAATCATGCGTTGATGGTGTGTCCTGGGGCATGTCGCGAAGAACCAAAGGCGTCACGGACGGCTTGATCCATTGACGCATGCCGCCGAGAATCGAGCGGTGCAAGGAGCTCGACGTGGGTGTGCGCATGTGTTTCGGCACATGCTCGAGCGACTGCGCGTCTGTATCGTTGAGCATCGGCATCGGATCATCCACGTCGGCGCGGTCCAGGTGCACGGCGGTCATTTTGTAGGCATGCAGGCGCTGCAAATCAGTAAAGAGCGTGGGTCGATAGTACCCGTCCCAGAAGCACCTTTCCGTATGAACAAAGTGCTGTAGGTAATGCAGCTTGGCGTTCATGTGTTCTGCCGCATCAGTGAAGGTGGTCAGGCGCATCGTGCGCTCTTCTTGTCCCGCATGCGCATGCAGCATCGCCCTGGACTCGCTGGGCTCCTGCCCCAAAAACAAGTCGATCGATGCCTGCTTTTCAGCATCAGCGAACGAGTTGGCATAGTATCGCCGAATACCCTCGAGCATATCGCGCGAATGCGACGACCAGTGGTTGATCTTGCGGTACGTGTCTGTCGTATGAGCGAGTGCTGAGCCCCCGTACTGCAGGGCAATGGTGTCGCCTAGGTCGTGGTACATTTCCGTGAGCATATCCACGGCGTCTGAGTCGAACGACAAGTGTGGGTGCTTTAGCAGGCCAAGAGCGTGCAACTGGTGGGCCAAGGCGACTTTGCCCAGCACAAATTGGGCGGCATTGGTGCGATCGAGGCAGTCAACGCAATTGACACGCACGATGCCCTGTTGCAGAAGGATCGGGTCGTTTGACGGGTCTGTGATGCGGCAAAAAGTCTCGGGGAGCGGTCCAGAATGGAAGTACTGGGTCGCTTCGAGCGCCTCTTCGGCAAGCTCTTCCAGGAACTCGATGACGTTTTCGTTCCGGCTCTTGCTGGCCCGGCTCATGTCCCAAGGAATGTAGCGGATGCGATGGTCTTTGCCATCGTCGTCCGAGGGGAGAAAGCCATTCAGGTGCTCGATGCACTCAGTAAAGGCGCGCAACAGCTTGGACTCACGTGGCTGGCGTTCTTTGCTCTTGACGAGGTTGAGCACAATGACCGGTGTGCCGTACGCACAGAACAGCTCGCGAAAGTGGCGCATGGCCGCTGTATAGTAGGGATCGACGACCGAAATTTCAATCGGGGGGCGTGGCGACATGTTGTTTGAGTCCTGCGTCCAGAACACGGGAATAGAGCCGCGCATCATGACGTACGACGCAAAGTGAGGCGATGCACGCAGCGTGGATGCATCAAAGCGGGATGCCGGCCAGTAAAATGGCGTTGTCACGGGCTTGCTGACAATCTGCTCCGTCTCGACGTCGTTGGCGACGTAGCCATCGACATTGATGCCGCGCTTGTAAAAGCGCGCACCGGCAAAATGCCGCGAGCGCCGCGCTATAAGCGATACATAGATGGCGGTGCCCAGGACATTAAGCTTGGCTTGGTCCACAAAGCCATGCACCAGGGGTATAATCCAGTGGCGCCTCGCGTCGTCTGGCGCCGAGTCGCGGCAATTGCCAAAGGCTGGCTCCAGCAGCTGATAGTTCCATAGAAACTTTTCCTTGTACCCCCACGCCTTGGCGACGAAAAGCTGAGCATGAGCGCGAGGGCCGGTCATGTTTTCCTGGAGCGTGCGTGTGATGTCGTACGTGTAGCTGAAGTAAAAGTTTTTGCTCAAGTCCACTTGGTTGAACGATCGGAGCAGGCTGGATTCACTGGCGTCGCGGGTCTTGCTGCGTCCCAGTGCCGTGTACAGCGCGCTAGATGAGCACAGGGGCACTACTTGCGTCTCATCGCAGTGGTAGATATAGTGACCGCCCACGAGACTCACGACGCTCCTCTTTGAGATGAGCACCATGTAGTAGCCCGCCGTGAAGCGCACAAACCCAACAAGGCCAAAGTAGCGACCGACTTCTTTGCACGGTCCGTCATGGCCTGCACCGTCGTAAATGGCCGCGAGCACATCGTGTAGCTCGTGGGGCGGCGTATGCTCGGAGGAATACGCTGTGACTCGGAGGGCCCATGCACTGTCGCTGGACGACTCGGGTAGTTCGGAGGGCGCTTCACTGGGCGCCGAGCTTGGTGGGGGTGGTGGCGGTGGCGGTGTATGTGCCGGTTCAGGAGTGCGACCAAGATCAGAGATAGGGCGAACGGTCCGCTCAGGCGCCTCGGCGCGTGGCTCGTCTGTGGCGCCCGTGTACTGCTTCCACTCGGCGGTCAAGCGGAGATGCAGCACATCCGCGTCGTAGAGACCGAGGTATTTGCCATTAGCGTTCTCAGGCGCACCGGGTATCGAAGTAGCATGTTCAGGCACAAGAGACGAGGCCAGCTCAGTGATTTCCGAGGACAGAGTGCCCGATGTCGGCGGCACCGCTTTGGGAGCATGCTCGTCGTCATCAGCGATGCTGAGCACGACACTCGACGAGCTCCTTTCATACTTAGTAGGCGAGCTAGGAGGGGAGGCTGCAGGCGTCTCTGCCATGGACTCTTCCGGTGGCGACGTGGATGCCTCGTCCGCTGTGGATGCCTTGTCCTGGGCCAGGATCGGCGGTACGCGAAGAATGCGCAGGATGCGATGCCGCGTCTGGTCCGCACTCGCATACACGAGGTACATGTAGTCGCGCGACTTGTACAGCGTGCATCGCGTCAAGTCGCCCGGCCGCTCCGACCATATGTCCTCGTGGGACATGGGCAAGACGTCGTGCACGGTCCTTTCTATCACGTGCTACTTAGTACACGAACGGAATGAAGCGGTAGGGCACAATGCGGCAGTACTTGTCCCAGTCCTTGCCGTACTTGCGGGCGCAGCGCTCAAAGTCGCGGCCGCAACGGTGCGTAAGCACGGCAAGGAAGAAGACAGAGTAGTAGTAGGGGATGACGGAGCGAGTTCCGGCGATCGCACCCCACAAAAACGCCTGAGTCCAGTCAGCGGTGTAGTTGGGCTTGCGGAGGAACTGCCACCAGCCGTCGATCAGCAGTGCATTGCCGTGCTCGGTCTGGAGATACCGCGGGTTCGAGAGCGTGCTCCATGGCCACTGCGGGAAAGACCAACGCACCTTGAGCGTGCCCTGCAGCTGCATGCGGAAGCGCGACTTTTGCGCCATGGACGAGTCGAACACAAAGTGCGCAAAGAGGAGCAGCGCATACATAAACACATACGTCGGTGTCGAGAAGCGGTAGTACTCGGGCGGGTGCGCGGCCATGTACACGATGCTGTAACAGTACGTGAACGGCACACCGGCAAAGTTCCAAAAGATGACCATGAAGCCCCATTTTTCGTGGAACATGTCCCACGTCTGCGGAATGCACTCCTCACCCTTGGCGCATGCATTGAGGTACAGGCCCGTGGCCAGCACCATGAACGCCATATTCGGCGTCACGTAGCCGTACTGTTCGTACTGCTGGCACGCACCACTCACGCTGATCATAAAAAGCAATACCCACGGAATACGCACTTCAGCCCACATCTTGAGATCGATCGGACCGATGCGCGGATTCAGGGCGGCGCCCATGAAAAAGTCGTACATAAAGTTGCCACTCATGCGGTGCGTCGTGTGGGTAAACACGGCGTGGAAGTACGTGGCAAAGCTCACAGCGAAACCGGCGATCATGCTCACCGTCATATACTCACCAAAGTGCTCGATGATCTGCGTCAGGCGGTAGAGACCCGAAAAGTGCAGAGCGGCGGCGATGATCAGCGTGCAGTACAGACAACCCAGCGCGTTGCATTTGTACATCAGCGTCTTGTAGTTCAGCGAAGGAACAGGCAGACCCTCTTGCATGTAGCCTGGCACGATCCAGGCAAGCACAAACTCCACGACCATCAAGCCGCCGTAGCCGATAAGGGCTCGCGGCGTCGGAAACGCGTCCTCGTACACATGGCGACCCATACGCTGGAAGAAGGGAACAATGTCCGCCAAGCTCGTAGGATGCGCGAACTGACCATCATAGAACCAGAGGCAGATCCACAAGTAGTACATGAGCACGGGAAACAGCGTGATCATCGCCGTGACGCCCCACGGACCACCAAACTCCCAGCTCTGGTGCGTGTCCATGAGCCTGTCACGCTCGCGGCCCTTTTCCGTGATCTTGATACCAGGCGTAGCGACCGCAACGGCACGCTCCTTGACACCGCCCATAATCTGCGGGTCACGCAGATCAGGACGGGCGTACGTGTGATGGTACGTGTCATCGGCACGCTGCGGTGGCTGTTGCTGTTGCTGCTGTTGTTGTTCTTGCTGCTGCTGCTGCTCTTTCTGCTGCTGCTGCATCAGCCTTTCTTGCTCAGCTGCTTGAGCGGCTGCGCGCCGCGTACGCACGCCTTCTCGAACCGGAGTGGCAGCCATGGCCAAAACAGGTGCCTAGTGACGCGACTGGCGCTCGCGGCGTTTGGGCCCCAGGCCATACGGTCACGTGCCATGTTTGTCAGCGTCCGACAAAAGCCACCGTGCTTCCTTCCTCTGTCGACGACCATGATGATGAAGCCTGCTGCTGCTGCCGCGCGTCGCGTCGCGCTAGCGCTCCCGCGCGCCCGTGCGATGCCTGTTCGTATGCTATCTCAGTCTGTGCGTGTGTGCGAAGAGGCTTCGGCACCGTCGCCCAAGATCACTGAGATTGTAGACCGCATTGAAAAGCTCACGCTGCTCGAGGCTTCCGAGCTGGTGCAGGAGCTCAAGACGCGTCTAAATATCACTGACATTGCCATGCCCGCGGCGGCGGCTCCAGTAGCTCCAGCAGCTGCCGCGCCCTCTGACGAGGCGCCTGCGGAGGAGAAGCCGAAGGAAAAGACACTCTTTACGATCAAGTTCCTGGGTCTCGGGTCAGACAGCGCCAAGGCCAAGGTCATTAAGGAGGTCAAGGCCATCAACACGAGCATGAACCTGGTTGAGGCCAAGAAGTTTGTCGAGTCGGCGCCACAGACGCTCAAGGAGAACGTGACGAAGGAGGACGCAGAAAAGATCAAGGAGGCCGTGGAGAAGGCCGGCGGCAAGATTGAACTGGCCTAATATACACTACTCGGCATGATGCCGTCTAAAAGAGGTTGCAGTGACCATGCCTGCTCATGACTTTTTTCGACATAGTTTCGCGCTTGGTACGATAGTCTCCATCCTAGGCGCTGTGCCACATCTCGAGCTGCCATCTTGTCAGTGTGTCCCCGTGGGTCGTACCATGCGCGACACAATGACCATACGCGCTGGACCAAAGGGCACAGTTCCCTAAGGGCATCGCTGCCACGCGCTGCCAAAAGCGCAGGTGCGTTGGACAGAGCGAGGGACAGAAGCTCCATGTGAGCCGTCGCTGTGGCATAGTCATCGGGCGTCTGTGTCGTAGCCAGCCATGCCGAAAGGCGGGGTATATCGAGAGGCGAAGGCCACGAAAGAGATAAAAGCAGGTGGTTGGCCACAGCAGCTCGGACGTCTCCCAGACCTGGAATGGCACGGACGAGCGCCACGCGATCCGCCGCCTCCAACGTCTTGCCCAGGTCGACGATGCACGCACCCAACTCGTCGAGGTCGATGTGTGAGAGGAGCGGCCGTAACAGAGAAGCTCGTTCGTATGGAAACGCTTGCATAGGAGGTGCAGTGCCGAGATGCAGCAGCATCGTCCATGTGCGTGCATCACACCGATCTGGAAGGCATCGTAGCATGTGCCAGAATCGATGAATGCGGCGCTCACGAGGCGGAGCCCAGCAGAGTGTTGTTTCAGACGCACCGTGCCCCAGACTCGCGAGAATAACGGGCACATACGTCCATACCTGCTCGATATGGGCGAGTCGGTTTCGAGCAGCACGCGCCGCGTACTCGTCGTCAGCGAGTGCTACTTGAATGAGGTCCAACGGTGCGAGGGTATCGATATGTTGCGCCAGCGACGCGCCAGAGTGCACATCGGTGGCCACATTCATTTCATGGTCCCAGTAGGTGGACGTTTTGGGCTTGCGTTCCTGGGCATCGCGAGCTAGCAGCTGCCACACACTATCAGGTGCCTCCGTGTTGGGCAGTTCCACCGCGACATCCACGTCGACGCGTCGTCTCGGACGCTTTTTCTCGCGGTACAGAGCCTCGATCGAAAAACGCGTGTCGGGCTCTTCTCGCACGAGACTCGGTCGAAACGTGTAGGGCGCTGTCCGTGCAGCTGCGCGTCGTGGCTGCCGACGGAGCGGAAGGTCAGCGTCAAGGAGGAGTTCGTCATCCGAGTCATCGTCCCATCCTAGCACAGTGGGTTCCGCATAAGCGCGGCGCATGCCGTCGTCCTGAAGGCCACCGACTTCATCGTCAATGGGGTCCGAGGATGGCACAGGTGGAGCCATAAGAACGGGGGGATCGATGACGCGGCCTTATTTCGACCCTCCACCACCCGCCAAGACGATGTCGGACGCCGAGAAGGGGGGCGAGACGCACAAGTTCCATGTCAGCGGCATGACGTGTGGTTCGTGCGTTTCGAGCATTGAAAAGATGCTGGGAAAGCAGGAAGGCATTCTCGATGTCACGGTGGCTCTGCTGGCGGAGCGCGCCACAGTCACGTACGATGCGTCGTATGGCTGGACGCCCGACAAGGTCGTAGAGGCGATTGACGACATTGGCTTTGATGCGGAACTGGTGGTCGAGCCTAAGGAGGACGACGCGACGCTTTCGATATTTGGCATGACGTGCTCGTCCTGCACGAGTTCGCTTGAAAGGGTGCTGCTAGCTGAGCCAGGCGTCGTATCGTGTGAGGTGTCGCTGGCGACGCAGCGCGCCCACATTCGCTTTGATCACCACCGGACGAACGTGCGGGCACTTGTGGAAGCTGTTGAAAAGGCAGGTTTCGATGCACTGCTGTATGATGACCGTGATGCTGCGCAGATTGACAGCCTCACGCACGTCCGCGAGATGCATGACTGGTGGCATGCGTTTATGTTTTCACTGGCGTTTGCCGTTCCCAACTTTTTCCTATGTATGGTACTTATGCACGTCCAGTTTCTCCATCCCATTCTGATGGCGCAGCTCCTGCCAGGCTTGTATGTGCAGGATGTACTAGGCCTGCTTCTCACGCTGCCGGTCCAATTTGGCGTGGGACAGCGCTTTTTTCGGGCGGCGTACAAAGCCATTCGGCACGGGTCCATGACGATGGACACGCTCGTGATTGTGGGCACGATGGCGGCGTGGACGTTCAGTGTAGCAGCGATGCTTGTCTCGCTGGGATGCACGGGGCCTGGCTGCGAGAAGCCCAGGACGTTTTTCGATACGTCGACCATGCTCATTACGTTTGTGGCGCTCGGCCGCTACTTGGAAAATTCGGCCAAGGGACACACGAGCGAGGCACTGACGCGTCTGATGCAGCTAGCGCCGCAAAAGGCCACCATTCTGTCGGGCGATTCGGAGCGCGTGATCCCTGCCGAGTTGCTGCAGGTTGGCGATGTGGTCAAGCTAGTACCGGGCGAAAAGATTGCGGCGGACGGTATTGTGCGACACGGCTCTAGCACGGTGGATGAGAGTATGGTCACGGGCGAGCATGTGCCGGTGCCCAAGTCCGTCGGTGCGCAGGTGCTGGGCGGCACGGTGAATGGTCACGGCACGCTGGACTTTGAAGTGACCCGCGCAGGTCGTGATACGAGTCTGAACCGCATTGTCCAGCTGGTGCAGGATGCGCAGGTCAGCAAGGCGCCCATCCAAGACTATGCGGATCGCGTGGCGGGCGTGTTTGTGCCGTGCATCATTGCACTCAGTCTGTTCACGCTCGTGCTCTGGCTGACGGTCGCGTGTGTCTTTCCGCCGGCATGGCAGCCGCGCATGCTCCGTGATGCGGGGTCGCACAAGTTTATGGAGTGCCTGAAGCTGTGCATCAGTGTCGTGGTCGTCGCGTGTCCGTGTGCCTTGGGTCTCAGTACGCCGACAGCCGTCATGGTCGGTACGGGTGTTGGTGCCGAGAACGGCATTCTCATCAAGAATGCGCCGTCGCTGGAAGCTGCGTGTGCTGTGCGCCACGTGGTCTTTGACAAGACAGGCACGCTCACCAAGGGCCAGCTGAGCGTGACGGACCAGATGCATGTCGGTGCGCTTCCGCTCGAGCACATGCTCGCGCTCGTCCAGAGCGTCGAGAGCCGCAGTGAGCATGTGCTGGCACAGGCCCTGATCGCCCACTGTGCCGCGACCCCGTTGCCGCCAGCCCACACTGACACGTTTGACATGGTGCAGGGTGCGGGTGTGCGTGCCACGGCGGAGTGCGAGGGCAGTGTCTATGACGTGGTGATCGGCAATGCGACGCTGCATGGCGAGCGGCCCGTGCCGATGGAGGCCTTTGCGCAGGGCTGGGAGGCTCGTGGATGTACGGTCGTGTACGTCTCGCTGAACGGCGCGCTGACCGCGGCGTTTGCTCTATCTGACGTGCTCAAGGAGCATGCAGCCGACAGTGTTCAGTGGCTGCACGACATGGGTATGCAGTGCAGTATCATGACAGGCGATACGTCCGCGTCAGCAGGCGCTGTGGCACAGGCGGTCGGCGTGTTCCCGGACCATGTGCATGCTGGCCTGTCGCCGAATGGCAAGCTAACGCTGTTGCGTGAGTGCCGCACGCCACGTCCACAGGCGCACACGCTGCTGGAGCGTGTGTGTGAAGCGCTGATTCCCACGCAAAAGCACGGCCTGGCGATGGTGGGCGACGGTGTGAACGACTCCCCGGCGTTGGCGGCCGCTGATGTCGGCGTAGCGATGTCGTCTGGCTCGGACATTGCGATGGGCGCGGCGTCGATTGTGCTCATGCGCAACGATTTGATGGATGTGCCGACGGCCTTTATGCTGTGCCAGCGCATATTTTGGCAGATCCGCCTCAACTTCCTGTGGGCGATGACCTACAACATGATCATGGTGCCTCTCGCCATGGGCCTGCTCCTCCCTTGGGGCATATACCTGCATCCCATGATGGCCGGCCTCGCGATGGCTTGCAGTAGCGTGAGTGTCGTGCTCAGCTCGCTCTCGCTGCGCCGATGGAAGCGCCCTACGCTGTCTGATGCCCCGCCGTCGGCTGGTCCGACGTGGCCACGGCGCCTCGTCCGCATGCTGTCTCACATGAGCCGCTCAGCGCCGCCTGAGCCCGAGTACACGGCGCTGAACGAGGTGGCCTAGCTGCGCACGACGAGCATGACGTCGGGAAACGTTTCGCTTTGCGCGTCCCACGTCGTGAGTGCGCGTCCTTCTTTCGTTACGCAGACGTGCAGGACGCGATTGCGAAAGCCGACTTGTTGGAGGTGCTCACCAGCCTGCGAAACGAGCTGCTGCGCGTCCTCGTCGGTGAGCGTGGCGTCAGAGCTTGTGTCCGACAGGATATGCAGGCTCACGAGGTGTGTAAAGCGCGCTATACTGCCGAACAAGGTATCATTGACGCCTTCGTACAAGTGCACCACGAGGTCGCGGAGCGTGTGTGCGATCCTTGCGTGCGAGAGAGCGTTCAGCTGTGCCAGAGAGAGGCCGAGGCCGTACAGACGCAGCGTGCGAAGGGGGGCGGCGCCTAGGCGGCACAGGCAAGCATCGGTCATGTGCGGCGCGTGTGCATCGACGATCGCTGCGCGTCCGCCGCAGGCGTACAGTGTGAGGTGCTGCAGTGCGTCGCACGATGCGAGCACCGTACTCACCTCGTCGAGAAAGCCCGGCACGTCGTGGCGCGGCAGCGTCAGTACGAGCGACTGCACGTGCTGAGGCACGACGCGCTCGAGCGCCGAGGGGCCCAGTCCCACCGCCTCGAGGCACAAGTGACGGACCGTGGCGAGGGCCTCGATGCCTGGGCCGTGAACGTGCTTGCATCCAATGAGCGCGAGGCGCTGTAGACGCGGTGCCAGGGGCGCTAGCGTCTGCAGGATGTCGTCTGTGACGACGGACGAGTGCATGCACAGCAGCTGCAAGGACGCGAGGCGACCCTTGAGCTGCGCTACGATATCGGGCAGGTGTCGAACGACGGTAGCATCCGGTAGGAGAAACGACAGGGCTGTGACGCTGCGCGGGATGCGCTCAGCCAGCAGGCGCGGCGACCATGTCCGACTATCGCCCGTCAGCTCGAGCGTCTGCAAGTGGTGCGTGGCGTCGAACATGTGCAGCAGGACGCGGTCGCTCAGACTGCCTGTGCGAGTCCATCGCAGCTCGCGCAAATGCGTCATCGACTGGAGCGCCTGCACAATATGCGCTTCGAGCGCCTCCAATGCCTCTGCCGGCATGCCGAACGGGAATACGCGGACCTCGAGGATGTGCACGAATGCCGCGAGAGACGGTCTCTGGGCGAGGGTGGAAAAGACACGCACGAGGCGCGTCTGATTTCGCAGCCAGATGCGCTCATACAGTAGCGGCGTCGCCACTGCATGCCACAGGCGGCATACGCGGCAGCACGCCGCCAGATCTCGGACGCGCCACGCCAAGTGTCGCAGGACGTCTGGCAGCACGTCCGGCGCCACAGGCATGGCAGGCGAGGCACGCACGGACCGGCGCCTGGTGCTTTGTATCACGTGACGTGTAGGCGCTCCTCGCCACGCTCGGCTTCTTCCTGCGCTGGTCCTGACGACGACGGCCATGGTGTGGACGCAGAGGGCGCGCGACGCGCTCGTGCGCACGTACGCGACGATGACCAAGATACCAAAGCACTTTGCGTACCAGGACAAGCGCAAGGGGTTCAGTGAGCGCAAGACGTTCCTATTTAACAAGTACCAGCGCATGATGCGTGAGAATGAGCTGGTCGTGCTTTTTCACGCCGAGAACCTGAATGTCAAGCTGCTGAGCGAGATCCGCCGGCAAGTGTCACACATCAAAGTGCCTGAAGCTGACCTTGCGCGTCTCGAGACGCTGAACCGCGGCGCGCCGTGGACGTGGCCGGCATCGGCCTTTACGATGGCACGCACAGGCCTTTTGCGCCCCGTGTGCCGCCGCGATACCGCCGAGTCGATCCAGGCACTCGAGCCTTACCTGCATGGACAGATGGCTATGCTGACGTGCCCTGTGCTTTCTCCCGAATACGTCGGCAAAGTACTGCGTGCGATCGAGCGGCCTGTCACGGCCGCCGCGAATGACGTCGATCCCAAGAGCGAGAAAAAAGCGCCGCTGTTGCGGCCACTCGTGGCAGTGGCTGAGCGCGCGCGCGTGATCGATGCCAAGAGCCTGCCTGCGTTCACGCAGCTGCCGAACCTCGCGACGCTCCGTGCCCAGCTCGTCGGCCTGTTGTCGGCGCCAGGCACGCAGCTCGCGGGGATCCTGTCACAGGCGGGTGGTGGCGAACTCGCCGCCACACTCGAGGCTCGTCGTCGCGATCTGGAGGCATAGGTTGATAGTCTACATCTACGTCTGGGTATCTGTGGGGCGCTGACGAAACTTGTCGCGGAGCCGGCGCCCCTGCTTCTTGAGCCACTGCCATGGCGTCAGAGGGTATCCATCGAGGAACGGCGGGCGCAGCGCATGCAAAAGGCGCTGGCGATACGGCACAGGCGCCTGGGGCTGAGGGTTATGTACAAGGTGAGGTGCGATGCGCATAATCGCCCAAATGAGGCCGTGGCGAGACGACTCCATGTGGGACAGGTACCGCTTGTGTCCAAACTTTTCGATGCGGCGTCGAAGGAGGCGAAATGAGACGCCCGAGCGCACGTCGGCTTCGATGTGCATCCGCGTCGATGGACCATCATCGCGCAAAGTCAGAGCCTCCGTGACGGCCAGGACGGACGTGTGGTCCAAGTTGCGGGTCCAAATGGACATGACGCGCGGTGTGTCCGCGCTCAGATCGACTTCGCTGTCCTCGAGCACCCACGACGTCGTATGCTGGATAATGTTGCGCGGGACCCAGCTCGGTAGCGAGCCCGACTTGAGGATAAGGCGCGATGTGCACAGCACGAGGCGGGGTAGGGGCCCTGGCTCAGGCGGCGCGCGTTCCTCGATGCGCCGCGCAATGACGTCGACGGAGAGAACATGAGAGGCTTGTGGATTGGGATAGCGCAGGAAAAAGCCTTGGACGCACTCGCGCCATGGAAACGCCAGCTGCGCATCGCTCGCGACCGTTTGGACCATGGCTGGAAGAAGACACGCAATTTTTTTTTTGTTGGTGGAGGACCACTCAGCTAGGGACGTACAACTACGAGGCACCACCCATCATTTTCTGCATCAGGCCGCCCAAGCCGCCCTGCATCATGTTTTGCATCTGCGAGAGGTCTGGCATGCCGCCCATGCCAGGCATGCCACCGAGACCGCCCATGGCCGCGAGAGACGGGGGCACTTGGCCGCTTTGGAGCTGGCGCATAAGCTGTTCGCGGCCACCCGGCTGGCGGAGCTGTGCCTTGATGTCGGCCGGCAGCGACTGTTGCATTTTGTGCATCTGCTCGCGCGTCATGCCCGGCGGCATCATCGGCGCGCCACCTTTCATTTGCTGCATCCAGTTCGTCTTGCCGCCGACCTTCTTGACCATGTGGGCCATCGTGCGGTACTGCATGAGAAACTCTTCGACGTCACGCACGCTCGTGCCACTGCCGCGCGCCACACGCAGGGCCCGCGCGGTGAGACGCACGGGCGTTTTGGTTCCTGGGTGAATGGGCTTGGAGAAGCAGCTGCCGTCGGAATCCAGCTCGTCCGGAGTCATGCTGTCGATGATGTAGAGCATCGTTTTGAATTTTTGGTTCGCCGTTTGGTCGTTCGGTCCCTCGCCGCCCATCATCTGGCCCATGCCGGGAATCATGCCCGCAATCTTGGACATGGGCCCCATGCTCATGATGCTCGTGATCTGCTCGCGCCAGTCGCGGATCGTCAACGTGCCGCCTTCTTGGATCTTTTTCATCATATCGCGCTGGCGCTGCTGGACGTCCTCGTTCATATGCATCTCCTCCATCTTGTCCATCAGCCCAGAAAGGTCACCCATACCGAGGAGCTTGGAAATGAAGGGCCGCGCGCGGAAAGGCTCGAGGTCGTGGATATGCTCGCCCGTGCCGATGAACAGGATGGGCGTCTGCGACGAGGCCACGGCAGAAATGGCACCGCCGCCCTTGGCATGACCATCGAGCTTGGTGACGAAAAGCGCGCCGTAGTCAGCGGCCTCTTTAAATGCGCGACACTGCGCTTCAGCGGCCTGGCCGATGCTCGCATCCAGGACCATGATGGTCTGCTTCGGTTTGACGGCGCGGCTGATGTCGATCATCTCGTCGAATAGGTCCTTCTCCTGCTTGTGCCGGCCGGATGTGTCGACGATGATCACATCGAAGCGGTTTTTTTTGAAGGACGCGACACCCGCTGACGCAATCGCGACGGGATCCGTCTCCGTGTACGAGCCGTAGAACGGAATGCGGGCCTTGGCTGCATTCTGCTTGAGCTGATCAAAAGCGCCGGCGCGGAACGTATCAGCACACACTAGACCCGTCTTGTAGCCGCGCTTCTGGTACCAGAGCGCCAGCTTGGTACACGACGTCGTCTTACCTGAGCCCTGAAGGCCGACAAACATAATGACGCTCTGCTGGCCCTTGTCGAGGCGGTGCTTGGTCGAACCTTCGCCGGGATCCACCAGCTGAACGAGGTAGTCAAAGATGATGCGCTGCACTTGGTTCTTGCGCTGTGCGTCCGAGTACGTCTCGGCCTTCCCCTTGTCATTGAGCAGTGCCCGCACTTCGTCCTTCACGTCCTGCCGCAGCTTTTGCACGAGTCGGACATTCACATCGCTCGCCAGCAAGGCCGCACACACATCCTTGAGCAGCTGGTCAATCGACGCATCGTCCACCGTCGGCTGCCGCTGCAGGTCCGAGAACGCCTGGTGCAGCCGCCGCCCCAGATCCGCTAGCACCATGGTGGGTGGCGGAACGAGGCTCCAAGGCACGTGATGTCTTGCCACCATCGATGACGCGCGTCCTGCTCGCCTCGGTGCTGTGGCGCATCGTGTGTGTGTGCCTGCTGCTGGTCAGCACGCACACACAGCCGGCGTTCGACACGTCCGGCGAGCTCGTGCGCTTGACGCTGCCACAAGGCGCGTGGGATGCGTACTGGGACGCCTGGGCCGCGCCGTTCGTGCGGTGGGATACCGTGTACTTTGTCGCGATGGCCCAGCGTGGCTACGTGTATGAGCAGATGCTTGCGTTTCAGCCGGGCATTGTGCATGTGCTGCGCGTGATGGGATCCGTGCCACGCCTATGGGGCGCACCGTGGAGTCCGACGTGCGCCGTGCTGGGCGGTGCGATCGCAGCGAATCTCGCGTCGATACTAGCGCCCCTCCTCCTTTACCGTCTCCTGCGCACGCTGACGCGGTCGGACGTGGTGGCCGAGCGTGCGGCGCTCTTGTCGGTGCTGGCGCCAGCCTCCGGCACGTCGCTGAGTGCTCCGACGCCCGAGCCCTTCTACTCCGTCCTGGCCCTAGCGGGTCTACTGCTGCTCACGCACACACACACGGCCAACCAGTGGGGCGCGGCCGTGTGCTTTGCGCTGGCCACCTGGTTTCGCGCGAATGGCGTGCTTCTCTGCGGATTTCTCGTGTGGCACGGACTGTACAAGCCGGTGCTGGAGTCGTGGCCGACAAGGCGTGGATCGCACGCGATCAGTGGCATCGCGTCGGCTCTGGTGTCTGTCAGTCCGTTTGTCGCGCAGCAGTGGTGGGCGTACACGCGCCTGTGCCCTGGCCGGCCGTGGTGTGAGGCTCGTCTGCCCCTGGCTTACGCCTTTGTGCAGCGTGCGTACTGGGACGTGGGCTTTTTACGGTACTGGACTGTGGCGCAAGTGCCCAACTTTGTGCTGGCGATGCCCGTGCTGGCCGTCGCGGCGTATGCATGCCGCCCGCTTGTGTCGTCGAGCGTGCTTGTGGTGCTGGCGCCGTGGCGGGCAAGGCAGGCGCCGGGGGACGTGTATGTGTACGCATGCCACACGTTCCTGCTCGTGTGCATCCTGCTGCTGGCGAGTCACGTACAAATTGCGCTCCGCATGGCGACGCCGGGCGGCATGCCCCTCGTGTGGTGGGCATGCGCAGCGCTGTATGAACGGCACCGTGGGGTGCTTGTGTACCTACTATGCTACAGTACAGCCGCCATCGTGCTGTATGCGGGCTTTTACCCACCGGCCTAGCGACGATGCATCTCGATGTCGTCCAGGACGGCATGGTCCGTAAAGCCCATGCGCATCTCGCGCTGGATCGCGAAGCGCTCGGCGAGAATGATGCACAGACTGGCATGCACGATCATCAGGGCCCACCAGTACAGCGCATAGGGCACGGCCCCAGCGACCCAGGTCGTGATGAGCAGGTGCATGAAGTGCATCGTGCTCACAAAGTCGAGGACGTGCGTAGGTTTTCGCACGAGATAATATAGAACCTGTACATCAAAGAAGACGGTGAACATCCACGCCGCACTAATCGCCCAGCCGCGGCGCTTGTCGTGCGTCCGTCGATACTCCCATGCTTCGAGCTGCTGCTCGACCGAGTCGGTCGTGGGGGGTGGTACATCGTTCGTCAGTGTCGGGGACGTGTCGTTCCAGCGGAAGCGGGTCGGCGCCACCACCGTCGGCGCGACGTGGCCTGACGCGTTCGATCCCTGGAGCCAAATCGACCCGGCCGTCCAGTCGGACAGCGCCGCCTGCTCGGTCGGCGTCCATGGCACAGCGGGTGCCTGGTCGCTCTGCTTCCAGCCGACGAGATCCATGAGATGCGTCCAGTCCCATGTCGGCTTGCTCGCGACCTCGCGCCAATCGAGCATCATGCCGACCTGGGCTGGGCCGCCCTCAAATCGCAGGGCTGCCGACTCAGTAAAGATGGACAAGAGCGGCGGCACAAACGTGGCAAGCAGGATATAGTGGACGCACTGGAGCACGCATATTTGTGCCAAGATCCGCCATGGATCCCAGCCATGCAAGGCCGTCGGCAGCTGCACAGGCCATGGCATGTTGGGGCGTGGAGGAGACAGGCGAGGCGTGGAGTGTTGTTTTTATGCTCCATTTTGTGCTGGTGCAAAATCAGCAGGGCAAGGCGCGGCTGGCCAAGTACTATGTCCGCTACGACGATGCTGAGAAGAAGCAGCTGCCTGGTGAAGTGTACCGCATTGTAGCGCCGCGCAATCAGCGGTCACAGAGCAATTTCGTCGAGTTCCGGCACGATACCAAGATTGTGTACCAGCGATACGCGGGCCTGTACTTTTCCGTGTGTGTCGACATGCACGACAATGAGCTCATGTACCTCGAGGCGATCCACCTGTTTGTCGAGATCTTGAATGCCTACTTCACCAACGTGTGCGAGCGAGATCTCGTGCTCCATTTCTACAAGGTCTACGCGGTGCTGGACGAAGTGTTTCTCGCGGGCGTCGTGGCCGATACAAGTGCGGCGCAGGTCGTGCAGCGTCTCGAACTACTGGATCGTCTAGGCTAGGCCTTCCACAGCTCCTCGATGCGGTACCGCTCGCGAGCTTCGCTTGTCATAACATGCACGACGCACCACCCCGCATCGATCAGGCACCAATCACCGCTACCGCGCGACGCCACGCTCTTGGCGCGGCGGCCTTCCTTGGCCAGATCGGCACTCGATACCAGGCCCTCGACGCGCACAGGGTATGTGGTAGGCAGGAGGGCGGCCATTTCCTCCGCCTCTCTCGCATTTCGCTGGCCATGCGCGCGAGCGTTTTGGCGCTGCGCTGCCTCAGGACTCGGCTGCCATGAGCTGTGCAGAATGCGCCGCATGGCTTCGACACTCACGCCGAAGCGCTCGCTCAGCGCCTTGACGGGAAAGTGCGCAGGGTCCTTGGCGTGTAAGAGTCGCACGCCCTCGATCGCCTCGCGAGAGAGCTTGCGCTTCGGCGACCAGCTCTCAGGACGCTCGGACGTGGCTTGTTGTATGATGTGAGCGGGACCCAGGACCGCATCCAGGGCCGCGTCCTTGGCCGGCAGCGTCGTGGGCGGAGGCGTGTGCTTCAAGTACTGAACGAGTTCCTGCGCCACGCGACGCACCGTGCCGACATTCGAGCCGCGCACTTGCACGATGACAATCCAGTCCTGCCCATGATCCGCGACGGCCTCTGATGTCGCCGTCGGCCGGATCACGGTGATCGGTGAGCCACGCACGCGTTCCGACCAATCATCGACATCGATGTCATCTGGCTCAGCAGGACGTGCCACCAGTGGATGAAGTGCACCTGTTGTGCACATATCGACCAGCGTGGAGAGCTGCTGGGGCACATGGCCCGAGGTAGGGATATAGGCAGGCATCCACACGACCGGTGGCAACACGTCGGGGCTCGGCTCAGGCGGCGGTGCCTTGGCCTCGACAATGTGCTCGTCCATGAACCAGGGCAGGCGCGCGGGTGCCGGCTTGGCCGTAGGGGCCGTGGGGCGCCGCACCCTTGGCAACGCGGCCCTGGCACTGGTGTGCAGCGATCGCAGTGCACTGCGACGCCACATGACAGCGAGCCAGGCAGGAGGCCTCCACGGCCGGGCGACCGCCGGCGGCGATTAGATCACGTGACCTGTGGGCTACGATGGGCCGCGGCGAGGAGCGGCGGCGCTTCCTCATCACGGTCATTGTGACGGAATGCGTACGTATGGCTGTGCTCACCGGCAGTCCAAAAGCAACTTGAATCCGAGTTTCCGCTAATTGACTCTGACCCGCATTTTAGGCGAGTGGTGCGGTACTTCCGCCCCTCGGACTACTACTACATGGCCGGCTCGACGCTGGCGTTCCCAGGAGCGCTGTGGCTCATGGAAAGCGCCAGTCCTGCGCGGGGCAAGGGCAAGCTCAGTGCGGCGATGAAGCTGTCTGCTGCGCTGGGTCTGTGCGGTGGCTTCCTGTATGCGTACCAGCGCTCGACATTCCGCTTCTGGGGCTGGTCGGAGAATGAGCGCGAGCAGCAGCGTGCCCGGGAGGAGGCGCAGTCGGGCTCGGTGATCGGCCAGGGCGAGAGCTCGCTATCGGACGAGATGCAGGGCGTGGCGCACCGCAACAGTGTGTTCTCGCAGCTCAACTTGGCGGTGCTGCCGTGGTTCAACGTGGTGAACCACAAGTACCACTCGTAAACATAGCGTGATATATTTATGGCAGTGCTGCTATGGCCTGGAGAAAGTCCTCATTGTCGGGCTCGCACTGGTGGCCGAGCTCGAAGGCCGCGCGAGCCTCGTCATAGCGCTGGAGGGCGGCGAGCGCCTTGCCCTTACGAAAGTGGCCCTTGCCCCAGGCGCCCTTGATTTTGACAGCGGCATCGGCGTCGCACAGCGCCTCGATGTGGGCCTCACAAGCCAGCATCGCGGCGCTGCGGTTGGCGAGCATGACAGTGAGCTCATCTGCGATCATCGAGCTTGATTCCCACATGGGCCGGCTCGTGATCAGAGCGATGCCCAGTGTGTAGTGCTTGATGGCCGTCTCATAGTCCTTCTTGCGGTACGCGGCATTGCCCTTCGCCTTCTCTTCCGCAATACCCTCGGACAGTTCTTTCTGCAAAATGTTCGGAGGCGGGGGACACGGCGCCTGAGGCGGAAGCATCCGCAGCCAGTTGACGATCATGTTCAGCAAATGGACATCCTGCGCGTCGGTATGCACGCGCTTCGTCGTTGGGTCTACGCTAAATGAAAAGAGTTCGTCACGATCCACTGCTACGAGCAGCGGATTGCCCTGCGCATCGGTCGCTGTCTCCGGCGGCACCACCTGTGGGACGCCCGACATGCCAAGACGCGAAGCACCTGGGTCCACGCGGCCCATCAGGGGCCTCGCTCGCTCGCTCGTCTTCAGTGCCATGTCACGTGATCTTAGCCATCAGGCCGCGCGTGCTGCAGCGGGGGCCTCGTAGGAATCTTGATGCTGCTACGGGGGCTGCCAAGCGTGCGCGCTGTGCCGCGTCAAGTGCGTGCTGTGCATGCGTGCGCGGTGCGTCTGAATGCGGGAGCGGATCGCGCCGAGCAGAGCATGAAGCGGTTCTGGAAGGACGTGCATCTGGCGTTCGAGACGCCGGAGAATGGCGACGACGAGCACTTTGTCGTGCAGCTGGACCGGCGCAACCTGCGCACGCCGGGCGGCGCCAAGCTTGCTATACCTGCTGATCGTCCGCTTCTGGCGTGTCTGATTGCGCAGGAGTGGGACGAGCAGACGCAGCTGATCAAGCCGCATTCGCTGCCGCTCACCTCGCTCATGTCGCGCGCCATTGATGCGCTGCAGGACGATGACAGGGGGCGGAAGGAGGTGCAAGACTACCTGATGCGCTACCTGGATACCGATACAGTGTGCTTCTTTGACAAGGAGCCAGCTCGTCTCGTGCAGCTGCAAAAGGAGCGCTGGACGCCGCTCCTCGAGTGGACGCGCCGGCTCCTGGATGCCGACGTCCACACGGCGACGGGCACGCTGGTATGCAGGCAGCCGGACGCTACGCGCGCCAAGGTCGAGCGCCTTGTCGCAGGTTTGCCGCCACTGGATCTCGCGTCGCTCGAGCGCGCCGTCATGGTCAGCAAGTCGATGATCATCGGCCTGGCCCTGATCCACCGGTACATTGAGGCTGAGCAGGCGGCGCTCGCTGCCGAGGTCGAGACGGCGAGTCAGGTCGCGGCGTGGGGCGTGATTGACGACTCGCACGATGTGGATCATGCTGAGCTGCGTCGCCAGCTCGCGAGCGTCGCGTGCGCCCAAGTGTCGACGGAGCCGGAGCTCGTGGAGAAGTTTTTGCAGGTGCTCAAAAAGCATGATGGTGCCTTCCGTACATAGCACGTCACACACCATATTCGACCGTCTGGACGAGCACAGCCTTGCGGAGCCAGCGGCGGCGGCGCGTGTAGCGTCCCATGCCGTTTTGCTTGCTAAACTTGTCCCAGGCATTGTCGCCATACTGCCATCCCTCGGCGTCGACGTCCATGCTCGTCGAAGGAAGATCGGCAGGGCGCGCGTAGCGGCGTACCTCGTCGGGCACCTCGACGCTGTCGCGCTGGCGGGCCTCTTCGCGCTGTGCGTCGGTGGCCGTCGTGCTCGCAGCGGGCGTGTACGTGGACGACGAGACGCCGACGACGCCAGCGACGCGCCATTCCGTGTCGACCCACCGCCATTCTGAGGTGCGGCGATCCGACTTGCCTGTCGTGTGGGAAGAGGGCAGGAGCACGCTGGTGCTGCGCGGCAGCGCAAACGACGCGGGCGGAGCGACGGCGGCATTGTCGCTGTCTGACCAGCTGGGGCGTTCCTGCGGCAGTAGGGCGGCTGTCCAGTCCAGGCCGATCCACCACCGCTGGTTTTCGTAAATCTCAAATACAAAGGGCGTCTCGTGCTGCGTCGTGCGTGGCCGAGATGTCAGGGGGGCTTTGGGCGTGGGCAGGGAGGCCGCGAGCGTCTCGGAGCCGCTAAGGGCATGTACGAGCCACATCACGCTGTGACGCACAAAGGCACTGCGCCACAGGGCCATCCGGAGGAGCGTGGCCCATGGCGAGCACCACGAGAGAAGGAGGACGCCGACGAAGAGGAGGACGTGGCGCACGCTGAGCGATGCGATCGGGAAGGGCGGCCACAGCTGGAGGGACACGTACGTCGGCGAGCTTGTGAGCCACGCGGCAGCACGGACGAGATGGGGGACGACATGGGTTTGGAGCCATGCGGCGGCCGTGAAGCAGAGGGACGGGACGTGAGGCGCGATGCGCGCGTCCCACAGCGCGAGGCTGGCGGCCCACGCGCGGTGCGCCCAGGCGGTCGGCGCCCCGCCGAGCCACTCCATCAGGTCCGTGCGTGTCGAGTATATGTGAGTGAGCCACATATGAGACGGGAGCATGCACAGGAGCCACACGGGCCATGTGACGAGGAGGAAGAGGACGAGGTGCACGGGTCCGTAGCCAGGCACCTGCCATGTCAGCACGTCGTAGATCGGCTGCACGAAGCATTCGTGCATGGCCACGACAAAGTCGCTCACGTCGGCCAGCTCGACCAAGGCACGGCGCAGCTGCTCGGGGCTGCCGCGCTCGTCGGAGGCACGGCGGTGGCCCGTGATGCGCGCACACGAGCGGTGGAGCCATGTGTAGGCCAGGAGCGCGAGCACGAGCAGCTGCGGCGCATACCTCAGCACCTCGTAGCCGTACAGGCACAGTTGGACGTACGCGACCAGCAGGATCCACGACTGCACACGCATGGCATAGCCGCCGCGCCAGGTGACGAGGAGCAGCGCGTGGTGCGTCACATGAATAGCCGGCGCAAGCACCGTGAGGAGCTGGATCATGCTGGGCGGCATCCGCTCGACGATATCGACGAACGACAGCGTCCGCGCCGGCTTCACGGCACTTGGCTGGCTCATGGTGGCACACCTCTCCCCCACAAGCTCGTGGAGCCGGCCCAGGCGGCGCCGGCCGCGTAAGCGATCACGTGATACACGAGGCCAAGGCGTCGGACGGCCGCGCTGTGGGACGTTGGCGATGGGCGGCGCGGCGGACGCTTCGTTCCAGCGGACGTCACTGCATGTGCGTATCCTGGCGTCGATCGTATGTGTGATCGCGGCGTGCGTGCCGGCATGGTGGATGCTCACGACGATCGAGCGCTTGCCGTTGCCAGCGGAGGAGGTGCGTGCGCTCGAGACACGTGGCGCGTGTCCCATCCGCACGGCGTGGGCGGTCGTCGTGCCGACGAACGAGTGCGAGAGTGTGCGGCAGGAGCTGCAGCGACACTCGATGTGCGTGGACTGGCGCGTCGAGGGCACACACTGTGTGGCGGGCGCTGCCTCCGCGACGTCGACGTACCGCGTGCCTGACGCGAATGTGAGTGCGCATCTTGCGCCGCTGCTGCGCAGGGCGGAGACCGACTCGGTGAGTGTGCCGTACGCGCGCAAGATCCGCGTCGTGTTTTCGCTTCTGCAAGAGGATGCGAGTGTTGGCCGCGCCCTGCATGGCTGGGACCTGACGCACGCCCTGCACAACATCAGTGCGTACGAGGCGCTGGCGCCCCTCGCACGCACGGTTCGTGCGCTCGAGCGCGTGTACGACATTCAGCTCGAGAGTCAAGTGCAGTGGTATGCGCCTCTTGAGCTCGAGCCGCAGCGCCATGGGGCAGGTCATGATGTGTTTTACACGGTATCGATGCAGGACGCGCGGGTATTTGTGAATGCCGAGCAGTGGCGCCTGGACTCGTATGGCACAGCCGACTTGTCGCCGGCGACCGAGGTGCGTACGCTTCAGTTTGTGCTGTTTGTGCCGAGCGTGCATGCGCCTCTGTATTTGGACGCCGAGACGCTGCACCAGCAGCCGGCGTGGCTGCTCCCGCAGTGGGGCGGTGTTGTCGTGTGGAATGGTGCACACGAAGGCGGGCATGTCTCGCTCGAAGCACTGCAAGAGCCCATGTCGCGCTTTGCCGAGCAGCTGCGGGCGCTGCTGGGCCTGGAACGAGGTCGGGACGTCGGCATGGCCGTGGAGGGCCTCGTATGGCGCCGGACGCTCGAAATGGCGCGTAGCGCGGTCGAGACGCTCGGCAGCATCGTGCGTCTCGTGACCAAGATCCCGAATCTCGGTGTGAATGCGCAGGTGCGCGACGCCACGTTGGCCGCGATCGAGTCGCTGGCGGCATGTGATCCGCAGCAGGCCGATGCGGCCTTGCATCACGCTACGCAGGCACACACACATGCCTCGCGTGCGTTTTACGACCCGTCCATGCTGACCACTCTCTACTTCCCCAGTGAGCACACCTTTGCCGTATATACCCCGCTGTTCGGCCCCCTGTTCATGCCGCTGGCGTTGGGTGCGCTGCGAGAGTGGAGGCGAAGGCGGCACCGTCGGTAGATAGTGGAGGAGGAGCCAGGCGCGATGAGTTGACGACATGTCTCGACGACGAGAGGCGCATGACTTGGAGCGCGTCCTTGCGCTGTCGCAAGCCGAAGCGCAGCGCGCGCCGCAGACGGACACGGCGCCGTCACCGCCTGCGACGGAATCGTCTTTGAAAGGCGGCGCGCAGGCCGTGGCGCCGCATGCCTCGGAGCCTGGCAAGGCGCACGCGCGAAAGCGCTTTTTTGGCAAGCCGCTTCGCACGCTGCTGGTGTCGGACAGGACCAGCCGCATGCCAGGCCTAGGGCGCCGCGTACGTCTGCCGCCCCTGCACCCGCACCGACGTCCGCCGCCGCCCAAGCGGCCGCGCCTGCCGACCAAAGACGCGCCCCCGCCCAAGGAGGGCAGCGACGCTGAAGAGGAGGAAAACGGCGAGCCTGAGCCTGACTATGAGAACGAGGGCTTTTTGTAATGTACATAGGGTATCAAAAGCGGTCGGCATGCGTGGCGAATGCGGAAAAGTCGATGAGGCGGAACGCGTCGGCATCGCGATGCGACTCGGCGGCCAAGTCACGCCACGCTGGCGCAGAGGGCGGCATGGACTGCGTGGGTCGGAGTCCTTGGCGCGCAGGCAAAGGCCGCATCGGGCGCTCGGACGGCGCGTGTGCGACGTCGACATCGCACGGCATGGGCTCGGATACGGGTGGCGCATCGATCTCGCAGCCGTCATCGTCGCCAAAGGCGTCGGCCAGCACGGCATCCGAGTCGTCCTCGGACGTGCCGCGCTTGAGGGAGAAGGGCGACGGCCCTTCGTCGGCGGCGCCGGTGGACACGGGTGGCGCCATACCACGTAGCGCGCCGTACGGCACAGACGCCGTGCGGCCCCACTGATGCGATGTCTGCCTGACCTGCTGCACGGTATCGAGCGCTGACGCGCCGCTGGACGGGCCGCCATGCCTGTATCCACGACTCACATCTACGCGTCAGTAGGGCGTACGTACTCGATCGGATGCGCCAGCCCATGCTCTGGAGCCGGTTTTGCACGTCCATGGGAATGCTATCGTACTGTGACGACACGCGAGACAGACCTGTCGAATGGGCCCCATGGAGGCCGACGTCGTGTGCGCTCATGGCGCGCTTGTTCATCATAGTGCGCCAGAAGAGGCCGAGGGGCGCGGCGCCCGAAACGCCGCGGCGAGCCGTCCGATGCATGTGCCACGTGGCAGGCGCACGGCCGCCACCCGCTGGGTGAGAGGGGTCTATGAGGTCGCTACAGCTCGAAATCGTACGCCAGGAGATCTGCGTCAGTGCGCTCTCGTGCGTACCATCGATGTTCGGGAGCAGGTTCATCTTGATGAATCTGGTGTGAGTAGCGCAGTACATACTCCTTGTGGTCATTGTCCTCCTTGTACCGCACGAGATCGTCCATCGTGGCAAAGACCGAGTACAGGCCGTAGTTGAAGCCGTGCGACCGCGTGTCCCAGACGGGCGGGCCCAGCCTCATGTCTTGGCAGACGTCCTTTACGACAGTAAGATCACGAATCGTCTCAGCGCGGGCCCGAAACTCCTCCCACCCGTTACTCAGCACCTGCGACTTGACCTTGAACAGCACAATGTGGACCAACGGCATGGTGGGACAAAGGGAGCCCGTCTTCTCCACCTACGCCGGGCCTCCACCGCCGGGGCCCAAGCGCGCCTGGGCCTCGTCCCACAAGTCACGCTGGCCGCAGACGCCGGCGAGGACGACCAGAATCATCCAGGCGCCGCCCTCGTGCTGCGTAGACTGCTGACGCGCGCGCACAAGGCACTTGATGCACGCGCGGGCCAGGACACGCAGAGAGGCCATGTCCTCGCCAGACACGTCGTCATCGAGGCAGGCCAGCAGGCCAAAGAGCCAGCGCGCGTGGACAGGGTGCAGGACCGCATCGCCCTGCGTGAACTGGGCGTGCTGCATCCACTTGCGAAAGAGCTTGGTAAGCGCCACGGCCTCGCGCGTGTCCAGCTGCGCCAAGACGGCCAGGCTGGGCTCACGGAATCGGTAGCCATGCGCTGAGAGATCGTGGGCGTCCAGGAGATCGCTGACCTCGCTCTCCGAGTCAGAGCATGCGCCAGAGGCGAGCATGTGCTGCCGCTCGTCCTCGTTCGGCGCCGCACGGCCATGCACATAGGCGTACCAGCGCGACTCCTCGTGGACGCCGGGTATACGTGCACGCGCAGTTCCTTTTGGCCGCATCACGCGCACACTGTAGCGCAGGCGCTTGAATCGCTCGATAAAGACCGTGCACCATGCATGCGTCGGCATACGCGCGTCCCCCCCGGGCTGCGGCGCCGGCGTGGCGAGAGGCGCCTCTTCCATAGCATGCACTAGGATCGACGGTGCGTTTTGTGCCTCAGCACGCACCATCGCCAGGTACTCTTCGCCATCGCGCGGGATGCCATCGATCGGCAGCGTGCCGACCGGCAGGCTGGGCTGGCCTCCCTCTGGCGCGCGTGGCATGAGGCAACCCACCGCCTGGGTCTTCGGCCGATCAAAAAAAAAAAGGGGCGACGCGTACCTCGCTCTTTTGGGAGTGACGATGGGCCCACGAAGCCAGGCGCAGCCGCGCGGGCGTGCGGAGCCTGTTGAGGCCGAGATGCCGCTCGGCAGGTACCTAGCATCGACCGAGAAGCGGGTGCGTGACCGGGCGATTCGCTCGCTCGCGGCGTTTGTGCTCATGCGTGCACAGGAGGGGGGATTGTCGATGTCGCCGGCGGAGCTGTCCAAGCTGTGGAAGGGGCTCTTTTATTGTTTCTGGATGAGTGACAAGCCGCTTGTGCAGCAGCAGCTAGCGCAGGAGCTGAGTGAGCTTGTGCTGATGGTCGCAGGTATAGATACGCGGAGCGACGAGGCTCAGGTGGCGTCGTTGCGGCATGCGCTGGCGGCGCTCGACTTTTACCAAGGGTTTTGGCACACGATGCAGGCCGAGTGGCTGGGCGTGGACAAGTTCCGCATCGACAAGTACTACCTGCTCATGCGCCGCTTCTTGCAGGCTGGATGCCAGCTGCTGCTCGTGTACCGGTGCGATGCGCTGCTGGTGGACCGGTACGTGCACATCATGCGCGGCACCGACGGCCCCCTGTCGTCGAACAATGTGCATGTGCCCGACAGCATTACGTACCACGTATGCGATGCGTTCCTCGCGGAGCTCGAGGCGGCGGTCGCGGCGCATGCTGAGGCGTCGCCGGCTGTCCCGACGATTGAGCTCCTGGCCCCGTTCATGGACCTTGCGGCCACCAGCACGTCGAAGCAGGTGCATGAGCGCGTCATGTCGCGCGTCATTGACCCGTTCCTGGCGGCGTGCCAGAGGCGGCTGGCGCTGCCCACCGACGAGGCGCATGCCACCGAGGGCCACGAGCCCCTCGAGGCCCTGCTGTCTCATACGCGCCTCGATACAGGCGCCGCTTCGTGCAGCGACGTGTACAGTGCTGCGCTGCAACGCCTCATGCGCGCCGCGAGTGCGCCGGATACCTATGCGCCCAGCCGCCGGCACCTGTATGCTCGCTGGCACGAAGCGGCGCAGGCCACGGATCTTGATTAGTCATACATACGTTCGCCACCCTCCGCCATGGACGTGATAGAAGTTGAGCGCCCGACGCCGGGCTTTGTGACGTCGCTGGCGTCCGGCGCGGCGGCGGGTCTGTCGGTGGACCTGCTCTTTTACCCGATCGATACGGTCAAGACGCGTCTGCAGAGTGCGCAGGGATTTTGGAGGAGCGGCGGCTTGCGTGGCGTGTACCGTGGCATGGGCAGTGTGGCCGTAGGGAGCGCGCCGGGCGCGTCCATCTTTTTTGTCACGTACGAGACGTGCAAGGATCGCATCGCGCGTCTGCTATACCCCGAGTCGAGTGCCGCCGCGATGGCGTCGGCGCCGTCCGTGCACATGGCCGCCGGCACGCTGGGCGAGATGGCCGCGTGCCTGGTGCGTGTGCCGACGGATGTGGTCAAGTCGCGGCAGCAGACGTCGGCGTACGGGCGCATTTCCTCGTACGCGGCGCTGCGGCAGGTCGTCGCGACAGAGGGCGTGCGTGGTCTGTATCGTGGCTATGGCAGCACCATCTTCCGAGAGATTCCGTTCACGTGTATTCAATTCCCGCTCTACGAATACCTCAAGCGCCAGCTGGGCGAGCGCACATGGTGGCATGCGGCGGGCGCCGGCAGCATAGCCGGTGCCGTCGCGGCGTGCTGCACGACGCCGCTCGATGTGATCAAGACACGCATCATGCTGGCCAAGGTCTCGCCGACGCCCGGTGCGAGCACGCGCATTGGGCCGACGCTCCTGCACCTCGTGCGGCACGAAGGCGTCGGTGCGCTCTTGGCGGGGGTGGTGCCACGCACGCTGTGGATCGGTCTGGGTGGTGCGGTGTTCCTCGGCACGTTTGACGCGGCGGCGGGCGTTTTAGCGCCGCAGCTGGGCTAGCAGCGACAAGAGGGCGCGGTCGTGTCCCCATGGCATCGCGAACGAGACGCCGATAGGGTCGCGACCGCGGACGGGCACCGAGATGGCAGGAAAGCCGGCCAGGTTCGCCGAGACGGCGAGGACGTCGGAGGCGTACTCTTCGGCAGGCTCGTCGAGACGGGGCGCGACGCCCAGCGTCGTGGGGTACACAAGGACATCCACGTCGCGGAAGCAGGCATCGTATGCCTCACGCAGTGCCTGCCGAAGCCGTAGAGCGCGTGTATAGTGCGAACGACGCGCCTCCGACGACACAGCATACGTGCCGAGCAGGAGGCGCCGCTGCACCTCGGCGCCCAGGTGCCGGCTCCGATGGCGCGCGACGTCGTCGAAGAATGCCGAGGTGCGCTGCGCAGGCACACCGAATCGAATACCGTCGTAGCGTGCGAGATTGCTGCTGGCCTCGGCGAGCGAGAGTAGATAGTACACAGCCGCCGTCGACGTGACGAGCGGCACGGACGTGGGCACGATCGTCGCGCCCTGCGAGGCCATCGACTCGAGTACGCCGTCGACCGCGTCCAGGGTGCGTGCATCGACTTCGGCAGGAAACAGCTCTTGGACGACACCGACACGCAGACCTGGCAGGCTCGGTATGGCGACGTGCGACAGGCGCTGGCGCACGTCATTCGGCACGCATGTCGCGTCGCGCGGGTCGTCGGCCGCCAGCACGTCGAAGGCGCGCGCGATGTCTGGCAGCTCACGAGCGAGGATGCCGACCGTATCGAGCGAGTCGGCATACGACACGACGCCCCAGCGACTGAGCATGCCGTACGAAGGCTTGAAGCCATACACGCCGCAATAGGACGCGGGTATGCGCACGGAGCCGCCTGTATCGGTGCCGAGCGCGAGGCGACACAGCCCCGCGGCGACAGCCGCCGCCGCACCGCCGGAGCTGCCGCCTGGAGCGCGTGGCGCCTGCAACGGATACGCCGGGTTGGCCACGGGCCCGTACATGGAGTGGGTATTCAGGGCGCCCATGGCGAACTCGTCGCAGTTGTTGCGCGACGAGATCCATGCGCCTGCGTCGCGGAGGCGCTCTACGACCGTCGCATCGAAGGGCGCGCGGTACTCGGCGAGTATGCGACTCGCACACGTCGTACGCACGCCTTTCATCGCGATGTTTTCCTTGATGCTGACGGACCAGTCGTGCAGTGGCCCAGCGCGGAGCGGAGGGCGCTCAAACACCTGCGTGAGCGCATTGTACGGGTCGTGTGGCCCGCTGTGGAAGCCACGCACGACGCGAGGCACTCGCCGGGGCCACGTCATGGCGGACGAAACGACATCCATGCCACGTGGAGGGGTTTTTCTCGGTGGCGACCATGTCCTTGTGGGTGCGTTTGTGTGCGCCGTGGGAGGCGACGGTGGCTGTGCGCCTGTCGAGCGAAGCGCGGGGCGCGGATGTGCGTGCAGCGTTGACGCCATGGCTCGGTCAGGCAGATGTGCGATTGACGACGCGCGGTGGCCAGCCGGTGTATGCGCATTCGCACGTCGTGGGCGACATGGATCTCGTGGTGCGGGCGCGGTTCTGTGGCGGCAAAGGCGGCTTTGGGAATATGCTGCGTGCGCAGGGAGGGCGCATGAGTGCGCGAGGCAAGCATGAGAGCCAGGACTCGTGTCGCGACTTGCAGGGCCGCCGCGTCGGCTCCGTCAAGCAGGCGCAGCTGCTCGCCGAGTACGTGGCGCAGGCGTCGGAGCGCCAGGCGGCATGGGACGAGGCGCAGAAGCGCAAGTATGCGAAGCTGGAGCGCATGCTGGGCCGAGCGCCCAAGTCGATGGCCGACTATGAGGCGGCCGCGGAGAAGCTCGACGAGGCGGGCGAGACGCTCGAGGAGGAAGGGGCGCAGCCGTCGACCTCGAAGCGGGAGCGTCTCGATGATCACGACTATGTCGAGCAGAGTCGCGAGATTGTGGACCATGTGCGGGGGGCTGTTGCGTCGGCGATGCGCAAGAAGCGGCGCAAGGGCAAGGAACGTGCTGCCTAGCGTCGGGGGGGCAGGAACAGGCGCTGCTGCTGCCACACAGGGCGCTCTTCATCACTGGGCGTCTCGTGGTACGTGGCTGGCGTCGTGGGCCGCGACGTGCGCCGGACCGGCAGGGTCTGCTGGACGAGGCGCATGCGTTTCGGCGGCGGTGCGTCGCTGGCGTACATGGCCATGCCAAACTTTTGGCTCTCGCGCTGGACGCGCATGGCCTCGTCGTACGGCGCGCCGCCCAGATCGTCCTGGATCAGGAGGCACACGAGCTCGGGAAGGAGGACGTTGTCGAGAAACTGCGGCGTGTTGAGCGGCGCAAAGTGCCTCTGCACGTCGTCGCGCGTGAGATCGAGCGTGGGGAGAAGCGGGTCCTGGACATACACGGCATACAGGATCTCGTGCAAGAGTTCCCAGCCGCGCTCGCCGTAGTAGCCACATAGACGCTCGTCAAACGTGTTGAGATCGCATACTTTTCGGCCCTGTGCGGCGCGCTGCGCCTTGGCGGTGCGGAACCACACGCTGTGGTCAGGATGCTCGATGCAGTCGTGCAGGACGCGCAGGTAGCGCGCGTCGGGCGACGTGATGCGCCGCCGAAGCTGGCGAAAGTCGATGGACATGGGCCACCCACGCGATACGCCGTGGGGGATGACGTCGCGCTCGTTGCGGTGCTGCTCGCACACGGCGAGCGTGTCGGTGGGACGGAGGACGTGTCCTGCCTTTTTGCGCTGCTCCCAGAACGAGAGCATGTCGCGCAGCACACGCGAGGGGCGCTCGATGGACGCATGGCAAAAGGGGCACGTCTGCCGCGGCGGCTCCCTCGGCGCATCGTCGTGTGCGCCGGGGGCATGTCCAAACTCGGCGCGCAGCTCCTCAAAGGCCGCGCACGACAGCGACGGGCGCGTGCGCTTCGGCAGGATCAGCTGGGCGCCGGGCGTCATGAGCCGAGGGCAAGGTCTGTTGGGTATACACACCTCCATCCAGAAGGGGCCTGGCTTGGGTCGCGCCCGGCGTCTTGTGGCGCTGGACCATGTCGTGGCTCGTACGTGCCGGACGCTATGCGAAGCCGATGCTGGCTGCGCGCGCGCGCACGCCTGTCGTGCGTGTAGCGCGTCTTCATGCGACTCGTGTGCCGCGCGCCGTGGAGCAGAGCCAGGGCGTGTCGCTCGACGACCCGGCGGAGGGCGAGGCGCAAAAGCTGCTGGACAGCGGCACACACGCTCTCGAGATGGGCGATCTAGAGCGTGCGAAGGGAGCGTACAGGAAGAGTGTCGAGGTGCACGAGAATGCGTCGGCCTATTACAACCTGGGCATTTGCCAGTACCAGGAGCGTACGTTCTGCGCCACTGACGCTAGACAATCTGCCGGGCGCGATTGAATCGTGGACGCAGGCGCTGCGACTGGCGCCGGACAGTCCGGATGCGCACACGAACTTGGCGTCCGCGTACATCATGTCCAAGCCGCCGCAGGCGGACAAGGCGTTGGAGCACCTGACGTACGTAGGACGCACTCACCCCAGCCTCGCAGCCTCGCAGAGTCCCGACGATGGCGAGATTCACTTCAATCTAGGTACCGTGTTGGAAGCATGTACGTACGATCTACTCACAGCAGGCGAGCAGCTAGAGCCGGCGATCAAGGCGTACCGCAAAGCCAAGGAGTGTGGCATCGATGTACGTATGCGCGACTGACGCCAGCGTGCCGACCAGAATGTGCGCAACTGCATGGCCAAGCTCATGGCTGCGCGTGTCGAAGTCGAGCAGCAGTCTTAGATATCTAGGGTATAGGTGTTTTTCTCAAACTGCTGTGAGTGCCGGACCACGTACCTCGGCCTCGAGCATCGTCCGCAGCTGCTCGACCATTTTGCTGTTCACGAGCATGTGCGTGTCGTCCAGGTCCATGATAATGCAGGGCATGCGCTCGTCGATGGCCAAGATCATCTGCTTGACGGCCACATCGCAGGTGAGCAGCGACCCGGCCAAGGCCCGCATGGAGGTAGGAAATTACGTACCATGTGGCACTGGCAGCGCTTTGTGGATGGCCATGCGCTCTGTCCCGGGGCCTATGCGATCGTCCTGCTGAATACGCCGATCACGCAGGCCCCGCTGTTTCAGCGCCTGTGGAATGAGGCGGCGATCCGCGTCGCTGCGGATGGCGGCGCGAATCAGCTGCGGACACAGTCGTCGTGTGCGTGGCCCACGCTCATCTGTGGCGACTTGGACTCGATCACGGACGACACGCAGGCGTACTTTCGCGAGCACGACGTGCCGATCGAGCACATAGAGTCGCAATGCTCGACGGACCTGCAAAAGTCGATCCAGGCCGTCGAGCATCTCGAGCCAGAGACGCTGCCGCTCGTGATCTATGGCGGCATCGGCAGCCGGCTGGACCACTCGATGCATACGCTGCATGTCCTATCGCAACTCGCCTTCCCGACGCACGACGTGTATGCGGATGCCTATCTGCGCCCGCGGCCGCATGTGCTGCTCGTGACGGGCGAGGGCATGACGTGCCTCGTGACGCCCGGCACGCACCTCCTGCGGCATGACCGACGCATCCATGGCCCGTCGTGTGGCCTGCTCCCACTGGGCGTCGCGGCGGCGCACATCCACACCCAGGGCCTAGAGTGGAACTTGCAGGGCGAAGCCTGCTCGCTCGGTGGCTTTCTATCGACGTCCAACCACCTCGTCCATCCCGAGGGCGACGTCCACCTGACGACGGATGCGCCGATTTACTGGACGATCGAGCTCCAGTCTAGATAGCACGTGGCAGACGCGTCAGCGCCCGCCGGTTCCTGTCTCACCATGAGTGATCCCTGTGCTCAGTTTGTCCAGTACGCCGAGGCGCACCAGGCCAAGTGGATTGCGAACCTTGCCGAGGCCGTCGAGATCCCGAGTGTGTCGGGCGATGCGTCGTTCCGTGCCGAGGTGTACAAGATGGGCGCGTGGCTGAAGAACAAGCTCGCCGAGGTCGGATGCGACGTGTCGTCGCACGATCTGGGTATGCAGACGCTCGATGGGCAGGAGGTGCAGCTGCCGCCTGTGATTGTGGGTGAGTATGGCCATGATCCGTCGAAGAAGACTGTGCTTGTGTATGGCCACTATGACGTGCAGCCGGCGCTCAAGTCGGACGGCTGGGACACGGAGCCCTTTGAGCTGGTGCACGATACCCGCACAGATCGCCTGATAGGCCGCGGCTCGACGGACGACAAGGGCCCGATTATGGGGTGGATCAATGTGCTGGAGGCGCACAAGGCGCTGGGCCTCGATGTGCCGGTGAACCTCAAGTTCTGCTTCGAGGGGATGGAGGAGAGCGGCTCGGTCGGCTTGGACGAGTTTGTCGTGGAGCACAAGGACAAGCTGTTCCAACACATCGATGCCGTGTGCATCTCGGACAACTACTGGCTCGGTACGAAGAAGCCCTGCGTGACGCATGGCCTGCGCGGCGTCGCCTACTACAAGCTGACGATCAGCGGACCCGCGCACGATCTGCACAGCGGTGTGTTTGGAGGCATGATGCATGAGCCGATGACCGACTTGGTCCAGATCATGTCGACGCTCGTGTCGCCGCAGGCCAAGATCCTGATCCCAGGCCTGTACGACCAGGTCGCGCCGCTCACGGACGAGGAGCGCCAGGTGTACGAGGACATGGAGTTTGAGGTGGCCGATGTCGATCAGTGCACGGGCAGCTCGACGGCGGTGAGCGACAGCAAGACGGATGTGCTCATGGGCCGCATGCGCTACCCGAGCCTGAGTCTCCACGGCATCGAGGGCGCGTTCGCCGAGCCGGGTTCCAAGACCGTGATTCCGCACAAGGTCACGGGCAAGTTTTCGATCCGTCTCGTGCCGGACATGGACCCGGCCAAGGTGACCGATGCCGTGCAGAAGCATATCGAGGCCGAGTTTGCCAAGTTGAAGACGAAAAACACGATGCATCTCGAGGAGGATCATCCAGGCAAGCCGTGGGTGGCCGACACGAAGCACTGGAACTACGAGGCGGCGATAGCGGCGACCGAGGCCGTGTACGGCGTGCGCCCAGACCTGACACGCGAGGGCGGCTCGATTCCCATCACCCTCACGTTTGCCGATGCGCTCAACGCCAACGTGCTTCTGCTTCCGATGGGCCGCTCCGACGACGGCGCACACTCGACCAACGAGAAGCTGGACTTGTCCAACTACATCAAGGGCACCCAGCTGCTGGGCACGTATTTGTACAAGGTCGCCTCGGCCGCGGCGTCGTAAAAGGGGCGGTGTGTCACGACCTGCTCCGCCGCCGCCGCCGCCACAGCCGCCGAGCGTGTCGTGCCATGATGCGCGGATCGGTGCGCGACACGATATGTGGGTATATAGAGCAGCGCAACGGCGTCTGGTGTGGGGTGTATGTCTGTCGTGCGGGTTGTTCATTCGAGCGTGCACACGAAGCGGCGCGACAAGCCTCTGCGGCCGCCGATGCTCGTGCTGAGGCCGTGCGAGGTCGCAGACGTGAGCACGCACAGCTCGAGCGAGCACAGTGTGCCTGCGGCCGTGCTAGGTGATGGTGGCGAGGTCGAGCGGTACGTGTATGTAGCACGCACACTCAGTCCGGGGCGCCGTGCGATCCAGCATGGGGACCAGGATGTGCCGCGCGAGCTTTGGACGCGCCCGTTGCCGCCGGAGCCGGAGGCGCCGCCTATGCGGCGCAGCTGTTCTCACGGCATGCTGACGGCCGCATCGCACGCGCCCTCGGACCCTGTGCACGCGCCAACGCCGCAGGATGTGCTCGATGAGTGGCGCCAGGCTTTTGGTGCCTACACGCCTCCGCCCGTTGTCGTGCCAGCGCCACCGACCCGCGCGCCGCCGAGGGCGCCGCCGTCTCCCATAGCTGTGCCTCCTACGCCGCCACCGCGCCTCTTTCGACCGCGGCCGTCTCAGCCGCCCGACGCGTCCGTGCGCGACCCTGTGTCGTGGTGGCAGCGGCCCTGGTCCCAGCGGCTCCGACGGCATATTTCCACGATTCATCTGGGGTGGGGGGGCCAGGGACGTCCGGCCTCGTACCGCTTGCACCATGCGGAGCGATGACCTGGCGCATTTGCTCACGCTGGATCTGACGCATGTCCAGTACAGTGCGCAGGATCCGTGGGGTGCGTACTGGGCGCTCGTGACGCTGTCGCCGGTGCTGATTTTGGCGGTGTATGTGGCTGCCTTTTTGCACCGCCGCGATCTGATCTTTGTGCGTGTGCTGTTGGGCCACATTGGCTGTGAGGCGCTGAATGGGCGGCTGAAGCGCGAGATCCAGGAGCCACGGCCTACGAGTGTGCTAGGCATGGGCTACGGCATGCCGTCGTCTCACGCGCAATTCAGTGGGTTCTTCTGTGCGTTTTGGTGCTGGCACATGGTGGCGCATTGGCCGAGGCGTGATGCGGGCCTGGTGCGTGGTGTGTGGCTGCGACGTGCCGAGCAGTGTGCGTCGCTGGCGCTGGTGCTGGCGTGCACGGCTTTGACGTGCTACTCGCGGATCCACCTGATGTACCACACCGCGGACCAGGTCAAGGTCGGCGTCGCGTTGGGCGGGGCGATGGGTCTGGTGTACTATGCGCTGACGGAATGGCCCGTCGGACGCTCGCGTGCGCTGCGCCGTCTGCGTGTGCGTGCGCTGACGCTGTGGCCCTGCCGTGCGCTGCGCCTGAGGGACGAGTACCTGGCGTGGCGGAGCCCCATGGAGCACAGTTACACGCAGTGGATGCAGGCCGTGGCCGAGGCGCCGGCGTCCGTGCCGCCGCCGCGCTTCGATGCATCGCATCCCGCGCACCTGCGCATGATGCTGCTGGCGCTGCAGGAGGCGGATCACGCCGACGCGGTCCCGACGGCCTTCTCGGTCGGCTGTGTGCTGGCCGTGAATGGCCATGCGCTGTGCCGCGCACCTCCCTTTGGAAGGATGGAGCCGCTGCGGCTGACGACGGGCTATTCGCGTGAGCTGCCGGGCAACACGCATGCGGAAGAGTGTGCTATGGAGAAGCTGCTGCGGTACTGTGCGCGCACGCCGCACGCTGACGCCGAGGCATGCCGGCGCGAGCCGCTGTCGCTGATCATGTACACGACGATGGAGCCATGCTCCGCGCGCCTGAGTGGCCTGATGCCGTGTGCGAAGCGCATCCTCGCCTTCAATGAGCGTGCGCCGCTCACGTCGGCGGCCTGGCTGGCGGACCTGGCGCAGGACACGTACGGCGCGGTGATGCACACGGACCTGGACACGACGGTGCGGCCTCTGCGCATCTCCGTTGTGGTGCAGGGGGTGGGTGAGCCGGACGACTTTGTCAAGTGTGAGGCGTCGCGCCTGCTGCGCTCCTCGGGCGTGGCTGTGCATGTGGCCGTGCCCACCGCCTCGCCGGCCGAGCTGGGCCTGACGTGTCCGCCGCTGCGGGCCGTGCCGCTGCGTGTCGCGCCTGATGCGCCGCGTGCGTGGCTGCAGGATGCGTGCTTGCGTATGGCGCGCAAGGGCCATGCATCGACTACTTGGTAGGACGCCGTCGTGGGCCGAGCACGGTGCGTGCGCCGCGCGGCAGTGCGGCGGGCCATGCGTCCTCGCGGGCCTGGCGCTTCGTAGGCTGGGACCACGTGCCGCCAGGCATGGGAAAGTGGGTATCATCGAGATCGTAGAGCAGCTGAGCCGTCGACGTCGGCGTCGGCACGGGTGGTGGTGAGCTGGAGGCGCTCTCGATCGGCGGCTCCTGCTCCTGGTGGCGCAGTTGCTCGTAGAGGTGCTGAGACGCGGCGCGCTCAGCGCGGCGCTTGGCCTTGCTGGCCTCGAGCGCCGCGCGCAGCTCGCGCAGCTGGTCGGCCATGCGCTGGTTCTTGGTGCGTGTCTCGTGGAGCGCGCGTTTCATGTCGCTGACGTGCTCGTGGGCCTCGCGGACCTGCCGCTCGGCGTCGGTGCATCGTGCGGTGGCCGCTTCTTCGGCGAGGGCCGCGCGCCGGATGGACTCGGCGCACTGGCTCTTGGCCGCGGCGATGCTTTCGTGGAGGCGGGTGGTCTGGGCCTCGTGTGCCTCGTCGAGGTGTCGCGCTCGGGTGTCGAGGGCCTGCTGCTGCGTGTCGAGGCGGTCTTTGACGTGCGCGAGGTGCTTTTGGCGGTGCCGAAGGGCTGCGTGCTCGCGCTCGATGTGCTCTCTGTCTCTGGTGAGTCGCTGCTCGTCGCGTCGGCAGCGCTCTTCCCTGGCAAGGACGAGTCGTGAGCGCTCGTCGAGTGTGCGCATGCGCTGCGCCAGGTCGCGCGAGAGGCGATCCGTGTGGGTGACTGCGTCGTGGAGGGCGTGCATGGCGTCTTGGAGGGCGTGTTGAGCCTCGTCTGGCAAGACGGAGGCAAGGGACGCGGCGGCGCGAGACATGGCGGGGGGGCAGAGCTGGTGTGTGGCGATGGCGTAGGCGTGCAGGTGGTGTACCCACGCCTGCAAGGAGGCGAGGCGGCCGTCGGGTGGGTGAGCGGCCACGTACTGCTTCAGGTCCGTGTCGGAGGCCCAGAGCGGCACGAGATCGGTCAGGGCAGCGGGGGCTTTGCATAGGGGGCATCCGGACGGCAGGGCGCCGTGGGTGCGTGTGGTGAGCCAGTCCTGCAGACAAGCATGATGAAAGACGTGGCCGCACGGGAGGGCCGCCGGGCGTTCGTCGGGGGTATAGGCGTCGAGGCAGATCCGGCAGCCCATCGTGGCGAGGCGAGAGGCGTCGTCGTGACGCGCGTCGTACACGTGGGGGTGGCGATGGAGGCCACGTGGGCAAGGACCCTGGCCTCGGGGGGAGGGGCGAGGCGCTGACCGGCGCATGGGTTTCTCGGCATCCGCTGGCATGCAGCAGCAGAGCGGGGCCAAGGCACAGCGCAGGGTGCCGCACCGGCGCAGTTGGGACTATGTGCTGCGGAGTGGCCTGGCCGGCGGGATTGCGGGGTGTGCGGCCAAGACGGCGATTGCGCCGCTGGATCGGGTGAAGATTTTGTTCCAGGCGAGCAATCCGGACTACCAAAAGTACAGTGGGCGGTGGCTGGGTGTGGTGGATGCGATGCGGCGGATTGTGGACCAGCAGGGCCTGATGGGGCTGTTTCATGGGCACAGTGCGACGATTCTGCGCATTTTTCCGTATGCGGCGGTCAAGTACATGGCGTATGACCTGCTGCATCTGGCCCTGATGCCGACGCCGCAGGACGAGACGGGTGTGCGGCTGTTTCTGGCGGGGTCGATGTCGGGTGTGCTGAGTGTGTTTTTGACGTATCCGCTGGAGCTGATCCGGGTGCGGCTGGCGTTTGATACGAAGAGCAAGCCGCAGCCTGGGAGTCTGCGCCACATTATCACGAAAATATACCATGAGGGCGCTGGTGGGGGCGAGGGCGGCGCGCCTCGGCGAGCGCTGCTGCACCAGTTTCCGATTCTCAAGTTTTACCGTGGCTTTACGTCGACGATCCTGGGCATGGTGCCGTATGCGGGCACGTCGTTCCTGGTGTTTGAGCGGACGAAGGCGTGGCTGTATGGGCTGCTGCTGAATCGGGACTCGCGGGGCGCGCTGCTGTCGGATCGGCCGCCGCTGTTGGAGCTGAGTCGCACGGTCGTGGATTTGGCGTCGGGTGCGCTGGCCGGTGCGATTTCGCAGACGGCCTCGTACCCGTTGGAGGTGATCCGCCGCCGGCAGCAGGTGGGGGGTCTGTTGCATCCGAGTCGGATGCAGCAGATCTCGGAGACGATCCGGTGGATTTATGCGACGCGCGGGCTCGGTGGGTTCTACATTGGCCTTGGTATTGGCTACTTTAAGGTGGTGCCGATGACGGCCATTAGCTTTGCCGTGTGGTCGGAGATGAAGCGGGTATTAGGTATATAGATTGTATGATTACGAGCGTCGGCGACGCACTCCGAGGGTTTTGCGGCGTGCTGGGCGTGGGGCGGGGTTGAGGCGGAGTGCAGGCGGCCGTGGGCGCTTGGGCGGGGGCGAGGCAGCGGGCTGAGGGGGCGAGGCCGCCGGCTGCTCCCTGGGCTGCTCTGTGGGCTGCCCCGTAGGCGCGCGGGCGACGAGGGGCGCGAGAAAGGGCGAGGGCGCGCGGTCGGACCACTCGCTGAGGACGAGGCGGCGGTGCGCCCACGACACGTACAGCTGGGTCTGGGCGCGCGTCATGGCGACGTAGAGCAGGCGGCGTTCCTCGCGGTGTTCGTCTGGCGTGGAGCAGCGGTAGAAGGGAAAGACGCCGAGCTCGACGGCGGGCAAGAAGACGATGGGCCACTCGAGGCCCTTGGCGGCGTGGCATGTAGAGATGGTGACGCAGGACGTGTTGGTGGCGGGATCGGAGGCGAGGGCACTGGACTCGAGGAACGAGCTGAGGTCGGGGGAGGCGGTGGCGAGGTGGATGAGTTCCTGTACATGGTCCCAGCGGGTGTCGGCGTCGCTCGTCTGGCGGAGATGCTCTTCGTAGCGTGTGAGGTGCAGGACGCGGTGCAGGAGGTCGGCGACGGGGGCGTGGCGGAGGGCGTGCAGCTCGTGCGCGATGTCGACGAACGAGCGGACGGCGCGGAGGAGGGCGGGGCGCAGGGCGTGCGTGTGTGCGAGGTGCGTGAGGAGCGGCACCTGCTCGTGCTGTGCGGCGGCGGCGAGCATCTGCACGCTCTGGGGGCCGATGCCGCGCTTGGGCACGTTGAGGACGCGCAGGACGGCGGGGGTGTAGGCGGGGTTGTCGGCGAGGGTGAGGTAGGCGAGGAGGTCGCGGACCTCGGCGCGGTCGAAGAAGCGGACGCCGCCGAGGAGGCGGTAGGGGATGTTGAGGCGGTGGAAGATGCTTTCGAACGCGCGGCTGTGCGCGGTGAGGCGGAGCAGGACGCTCATGTGCGCGTACGGCGTGGTGCGGGCGTGCTGGCGGATTTCGCGCGCGACAAAGAGGGCCTCGTCGTCGGCGTCGTGGCATGCCACGAC
>ERZ500978.87-NODE-87-length-70688-cov-6.587332_pt1 | contig 70688 bp, 50 predicted proteins | sample MGYA00248870_ERZ500978 | MGnify/ENA primary metagenome ERZ500978 (study PRJEB25958, sample SAMN03398513) | human skin metagenome | study: EMG produced TPA metagenomics assembly of the Human Skin Microbiome Metagenome (human skin metagenome) data set. | reverse complement strand
GGTCTGCTTCAGCATTGTATGCCGGACATGATCAAGTGCTTGTTTCCGGCGGCCTACAATCACGATCTGCCGCGCGCCACGTTCCAAATACTGCCGAAGAAATTCAGCGCCCAAGCCGTCTAATGTTGAAGCCCCGAGAATCAATACACGTTCATCGGTTTCCGACACTTTTTTCGTGCGTTTAGATTTCTGACCATATTTCATAAGTGCATACACGATGCATATAGCAAGTAGTGCACTTGTCAAGGTTTTTTGAGGCATGAGTGTGTCAGATGCAGCTTTTGTAGCACGACTCAAGGCCAACAGGCTATGCTAAACTGTGAGAGGATTTTGGAGCAATTTATTTCTCTGTGGAGAAGCCTCTTTCAGTGGAGCAACAAAACGACTGAATAGGCGGGGCAGAGGTTTGGGTAATGGCGTCTCCATGAGCCAGTCGTCACTAACACGACGGGGTCTAGCGCGCCTGCAAGCACTGTTTACTAAGCCCATCTCTCTCGAACTGCTCCTCGAAAGAGAAAAATCCATCCTTGCACTAGATTCATAGAGCAATTGTCGTTTTGTGCTCACGCAATTGTCGTGTGCAAAAATGGCGGTACAGGGCGCCTCTAGAGCAAACACAAATCGAAGCGCTAACGATTTTGAGCCACCGCCAGGATACGTACCTGCTCATCTATCTAGCGACGAAACGGCATCGCATGGTGACGAAGTATGGGTAATTCGCGTTCCTGATGGCGTGGATGCTCGTGCTTTGGATGGCGTCACGATACCCTTGGAAGCACTTGAATCAGCGAGTAGTTCGCCTCTTGCGAGTGTTCGTGTGTCAGAGACGGATACATATGACGTTCTACAAGCACGTGGCTCTTCCTCGTCTTCATCGAAGGCGCCATCTTCCGCGCAGCCAGCAGCATCACAGCTCATTGAGATGGCTGCACCAACAAAGACAGGCCATGTATTTTTAGATGAAGAGTTTTTGCGCTCGGAACAAAATGCAGGTGTGGCGGCCGAGCTCCAGAGTATATGTGCATTGATGCCTAGTGGATCGAATGGGTCTTCATTGCGTATGACGCCTGTGTCACGGCGTTTCTATATGGCACGCCAAGCTCCCTCGAGCCTTTACCCGCATGGAATTCCAGTGCCAGTTCCACCCAAACATAAACAGCCATGGGATCGGCTTCAAGGTGTATTTCATCCAGCGGGATCACAACGCAACGCGCCTACATCGCGCGCGAAAGGCGCCGACGATGTTGACCGGGGACGAAATGAGCATGATGCGGATGAAGTGAATGCTGATGCAGAGGCCAGCACACAGGATGCCGATGCCAAGCTTGACAAGGCGCAGAAGAAACGCAAAAAAGAGGCTGGTGAGGACTCAAGTAAGGCTGAAAAGAAGAAGAAAAAGAAGCAAAAGTCGTAGGATAATGTATGAATGTAGAGTGCACTATGTCTATTCATTTTCACCATCATCGTCGGTATCGACGTCTATGTCGTCATCCATCCACTCGTTTGCATCCAGTGCATCATATTCTGGCGCCTCATCGTATTTCGTTCCGTCGTCTTCATGTTCATCTTTGTCATCACTCGTTCTTGCCTTTTCACTGAAGTCTTGGTCATCTTCGTCTTCGTCTTCGTCCTCGTTCTCGTCTTGCTCATGTGTATACGTAGAGTCGTCACCATCGTCTTCGTTTTCAACACTCTCATTTTCGTCGACAAACTCAATCACAATGATGCCCGACAAGAGCACCCATAAGATTGGGCCCAGAATTGCACTTGTCATCCAAGCAATACGACCGTAGCGCAGCGTTGGTGACAAGTTCGACGTCTCATTCGCTGACGAGCGCCACCATGACGAGAGCCCCCGCCAAAGCGATACCCAAGACGGCCGATTTGGTAAGGATACACTGGGCCACAATGAAATGGTCTGATGGTGCCATGCCCACGATGATGATGTCGCTTGCCAAAGCCACTCGTGCATGCGCTTGGTATGTTGAACCAGGATGGGAAACTCAGCGCGAAGTAGCGATGGGAGTGGGTCAACGGGCCAGTCCACAAAGACCCAAGGTGCGAGTAGCGAATAAAGTCGCGCATCAACAGAAGTAGGCTCGTTCCAGTGGCCAAGAAACTCTCGCTCTTGAAGGTATACGGCTACCGATTTGAATAAGCGGCGCGCACGAGAGACGAGACGCGATCGTTCCCATTCTTCACGCACATCGCTCGCGAGATTTGGATTCTCACGGAACCCAGGGCGCGGCATATATGAGATAGGATCACGGGCTTCAGCCAAGCCTGCCGTTGTTTTCCAGCGTTGCGCCTCGCGGCGCTCCTGACGCTCCCATGAGCCGCCAACGCCCCACAGATTGATGTTCGGGCTTTCAAGCCTAGCACGCACAGCTGCACGCATCCTGCGAGGGAGCGACGAGGGAATCAAGCGACGACGCGTGCCCGACAGTGCGGTGCAAGTGACTTTTTGGAAGTTGGGTGGCAGCGAAAAGAGAGTGTGCAGTACTAAATCACTTAGTTCATCGTCGAGCCATGCGTGTAGCGCGCGGGTTTTTGCCGCATGACTTGGATCACGTAAAGACTTGTCAAGACTTGAATGTTCACATAAAAATGTGCGGATGGAAGAGGGTGTAGTAGCAATCAGTTCTCCGAGTTCATGATAACTTGGATGCTGATGATCAGGGGACGTCACTGTGGGTGGCGCTTGTGTGTATAGCGCAGGCACAGCATCTGTGTGGAAGAACGAATGGGGCGCAAATGCACATACGTTTGGGACGTGTGCTAGTTGAAGAAGTGCCAGTACATACAGCGATGTAGGATCAATGGATGGTAGCGACGATGTGCCGCCCCAAACAGTAACGGCAAGTGGCGGTGCTGGCGGCATACGGAAGCGACAGATCAGTGGCAGTGTGTGGAACTGAGCTGCTGCGGGTGGCGGCGACTCCACAGCGAGGCAACACGGTAACAAGTGCTTATTGGCTCAGGTACATGTGCCTGGACCAACGAGGAGCTGCAACGCTATCTGGTGCATGCACTCTTGGCAAGAAAAAGCTGTGTTGGATTGAAGAAAGTGTGTGTGTCGTTTGCGCACGAGCGCGAAATGAATGAGCCAATCCCACATAGCACACCTCTGTCCTACAACTTCCGCGCTGACATACTAAGTGCAGCCGTTGCTACTTCTCTCCTTCGCCTCGCACTATATCTTGATTTCGATCTTGCCTGCGTTGCATTTCCGCTTTTGAGGCTGGAAACCGTGTCTGGTTGACTCAATCACTAGCACACAGCACTGTTACTCTTTTTTCTACCATCATCTTCGTTAACGATGTCATCCTCATCGACTGCAGAACATCGTCAAGATCCCAACGTTTCCGAGCTCATTGAGGACGATGTTCCGCCAGAGCTGATTGAAGCCGAGTCTCGAGAGCTGGAGGCACAAGATTCCGACACGCCCGTGCGCCACTTGCGCATCGACTGGCCAAGCTCGTCGATCAAGGGCTGCTTCGTCATTGGGCCCAGTGTGCCTCATGTACATCCGCCTTTGTACGATATGCCAAATTCAGCGGATGTGGAAAACAATGCATCCTCTGCAGTATTCCAATCAAAGAGCAGTCCGATTAATGCAACGGTCATTGTGCTGCATGGACACGGCCAACGTACTCCACACACCGGCTCAGCCGAGTCCCAACCTGAGCAGTCTGATCCCATGCAACTGCTGAAGGCGGTACGCAAAAATACCGTATTTGTGCAAGCACGGACACAACATAACTCGGCATGCATCCATGTCCCAACATATGCAGGTCGCAAGCCGCTGCACATCAAAGTCCAAGCACATTCTGGCAATGCGACGGTGATTCTCCCGCACTCGTTCAACGGGCTCATTTCCTGGAATGTGGAAAATGGCTCATTCAACATGTCACCAGGAGCTGCGTCACACGCACAGCGTGTCGACAACAATCCTAGTAAGCGCCACGGAACTATGCGGATGATTGTCGACCCTGATCTGCCGGCATGGATGACAGGCAACGGTCGTCGCGGTGATGTCTGTCAGATCAGCACGCATACAGGACGAGTCTATGTGTGCATGAGTGGCGAGAAGAGAAGCAGTGGCAAAAAGGGATGTGTCATTTGTTAGGGGCGGCGGTTGTAATATAAGAGCCTGGCATCAGAAAGACAAGCATGTCAAAGACAATGGACCATGGCCCAAAAAAACTCTCCAACATTGTTGGGTTTGGGGGTTAGCGGGATGAACCAACAAAACACACAGACTTTTTATTTGGGAAACAGGGGCGCGATCTTTTCCGCTGTGTCCCGCATACGTATGTGCGATTGCCATGCATAGAGAGAGTCCCATGTCCGCTGCGATGCAGGCACTTGCAACTCATTCAGCAAAGTGGTCATCGCACGGGGCATCACGGGCTGGAGTAATACACCACACAGACGCAGCGCCTCACAGCTTGCAAATACGCAGCGATGCACGGCATCGAGCGGTGTGTCTGTGGACCAAGGTGCCGAATGCTGCACGAGCTCATTGGTCAATGCAATGACATCAAAGACAGCCTGGATTGCTTTGGATGGCTCATATGCTTGCATATGTGCATCGAATGTCGGCGGCAAGTGCGTGCAAGCGTGGATAAGGCGCTTTTCTGCCTCTGCCCAATGTGTTGGCCGCGCAAGAAGAAGGCCGGTGCCCGTGAGGCGCGCCTGGATCTTGGGTGCAAGTACCCGCGAAAGCAAATTGCCTAGCTGGCCTTGTAAAAATTTGCGCTTGTGCTCTTCCAATAAGGCAGGTGCATAATCAGCGTCGGTGCCAATGTGTCCCCCAATGCGCATAAGATAGTACCGCATTGTATCGACCCCATACGTATGTAAAGCATGGAATGGATTGATCGCGTTGCCTTTGGATTTCGACATTTTTGCTTTGTTCACAGTCCAATGGGAATGTGCGACGATAGTTCGCGGTAGTGGGAGACCAGCCGCCATGAGAAAAGCCGGCCAGTATATGGCATGGAACCGCACAATGTCTTTTCCAACGATGTGTACATCAGCAGGCCAGCCAGGCTGCATGTGGGGATATCCAAGAGCAGTCATATAGTTGACCAAAGCGTCCATCCAGACATACATAGTGTGCTGAGGATCGCCCGGCACAGGAATACCCCAAGTAAGACGCGAACGCAGACGAGAAATCGACAGGTCCTGTAAACCTGAGCGCACCTCGGCCAGGACGTGGTCGTACATATTTGAAGGCTGGATCACTTCGCGATTGTTCTCGAGCCAGTCAAGTAATGGCTGTTGAAAGGCCGAGAGACGGAACTTGTAGTTGGTCTCGGTCGTCCACTCTACTCGCTGGCCTGTCTCGATGGATGTGTAAACTGTCTCAGACGACGAGCCAGACTGTTGCTTGGTCGCACAGATTTGGGACTCTGGATAAAAAGCCTCGTCCGATACGGCATACCAGCCTTGGTGTTCACCCAAGTAGATGTGTCCATGACAAGCAAGTTTATTCTGCCATGCACATATGTCTGTGTAAGTAAGATCGAAAGAGAAAGAAAGCAAGGGAGGGGTCGAAGAAACCCAAACATGAAACAGGATCAAGGTAAAACACGGGCTTTTCAACGTACCCAGACATGTTGTACGGCTGCAATGTGGGTGTCCTCAGTCGTGCGAATGAAGCGTGTCGGCTCAATGTCGGCTGCACGTGCGAGTGCTTCGAAACGCTGACTCACACGATCACATAGTGCTCGTGGTTCCACTCCCATTGTTTCGGCGACGCGCTGAATTTTAAGTCCATGCTCATCTGTACCTGTTGTCATAAGTGCGCGTGTCGTTTCGTCGTTGGGTATAGTGCCATATGTTGACCATCCGCGATACCGTAGTTCCGCATACCGACGAAGCACGTCTGCCATTACACTGGAGTGCAAGTGCCCAATGTGCGGCTCAGCATTCACGTAAAAGATCGGCGTCGTCACATAGAACGGTTTCGGCATAGGTTGCGACGGCGATTGGGTATGCGTATGGGCCTCCGAACATGGCGGGCTATACGTGCTCACACGGCGCACAAAGTACCGGGACAGCTGGCTTTGTAACCGTGGCAGCGACAACCGCTTGATATTCATGTTGCTCAATTCCTGCCAGTAGTCAATCTTCTTTGTCCTACGGGTTATGCAAAATGAGTCAAACGAAACTGCGTCGTTCCAAGATGTGCATGCCTTGTAGTAGCTCCACCTTTTTTCATTATCACCGGTGTGGAGCACATCGTCATGACTGGAGGAGCTACGGAAGTTTGTACCTTAGTAAGATCTGGACACTCATACGACGTAACAAGTCAGGGAGAAAAAAAAATCCAACTCGGTTGCCATTCTGTGGAGAGACACACGTGCTAGGTCGACTGATGGTGATGAATGGATGCATGCTGGACTGGATCCCGCTTGGGCCTGCAAAGTGTGTCGAGATAGCTTGGACCTCGGTCCCATGAATGATGTTCGTATCGCAGCGGCCATGCGTTTGGGAAGGTGCGATGCTGAGATGACGCAAGCGAATCTTGCGCCGCAGCTGCATGCACAGGTGCATCGCGACATGTTTGAATGTGCGAAGCACGCACATGCCACGGGATCCATGGCTGCTGCCAGGCACGACAGCCCGGCTTGTGGTGGTGATGAAAATGATGATAGTGATGTTGTGGGGACTTTGGTGACGGGTCCTGGTCAAGAGCGCTAAGCACGTTTACGATTTGAGCACCGTGAGTAACATGATCATGAACGTGCACATAGGGTGTAGGACAATTATGAAGAAGAAGGTGGTGGTGGTGGTTTGCGTGGCGAAGCAAATGTCCGTCACCTAGACGATCGTGATCAAGATGTAACGGATGATCCAAGGCGGCTGTCGGCTTTGGTGTGAATGAGTCAATCTGTGCGAGTTTGCTTGTGTGATGGTGCAATGTTTCATTCTTATAGCCTGGGCTCAGCTGGTTCTTATCATCATATGCAGGCATGTCAGAATCTTGCGCGATTGTGTCAAGTGAACCTGTTCCGCGCCGAGCGGCATGATCATGACCCTGTCTTTCGTACACTTGGAGCTTGGCACGCAGCTCCATCACATAATCAAGTGCGTGAGAAATGATGCACAGCTTCTCGAGCACAACATGTGTGCTAATATACCCGTCTACGTTGTCGTCATCGCCAACAAACAGGGGTGATGTCGTTGATTTGGCACGTTTTTGCACACATGCGCATGCTTGTTCGCGGCAAGCAGGTACAATGCATTGTAGGCATATCAGTTGATCGTTGATTTTCTCTCGGCGCCGTCGCTCAATGACGGAATGCTCGGTTCTGCGTTGTGACGCACGACTTGCACAGCGAGGCTTGCGTGCACAGGACTCGGATTTGGCCTGTAGCTTTGGCAGCTTCGCTGATTTTAGAGAAGTAAGCGCATCAGTGTCAGGTATGAAGCTGCGTTTGGCCACATCCGTCGCCTTCAATACGGTATCAGGCATCGTCGCTGCACGGCGTGAACGCGTGCGAATACACATAAGTGATGAGCTGATCAAATCACTTGCTAGAAGCGGATCGGGGAAGTTGGATTACCACTGCTACGACAAGCATCTCAGGAGCGATGCAGTGCATTTTGTCACCAGCGAGTTGGCAGTACCTTGCCAGTCTTGCTCATTGGGCACGACGGTTCCTTGGCCGCTGCGCCTGCATCTCACGTGGAGTCACTGACAGGGTTCGCGATCAGATTGTAATCAGTACGCGTTTATAATGACCCAATGCTGAGTCAGCAATTTGAATCGGCGGATTCGTTGCATGGATGATTTCGTTGGGAGACAGCGACGGGGCACAGTCTTGTGCGTGTGCGCGGGTGGAGGCCAGGGATAGCTTAGTCACACGACCTATCGACAAGCACGCATTGGCACCATGTCGGGAAGGCAAGGAGGCAAGCTGAAGCCATTGAAGCAGCCGAAGAAAGGACAAAAAGAGCTTGATGATGATGTACGTGCGTCGATCCGACCTACCGCCGGGCCAGTGTGTAGTGGTGGCCTGTATTCGCGTGTGTTGTGCTAACGAAGATAGGACCTCGCCTTCAAACAGAAGCAGAAGGAGGAGGCGGCTGCAAAAAAGGCCGCTATTGAGAAACTAAAGGGCAAGAAGTAAGAGCACACACGATCGATCATACAGTACATGGGCGGGTCTTTCTTTAGTGTATGTAGACACGTACATGCATGAACGTCCTATGTCATGGCACGCATGGCCTCGGCACTTTGCAACAATGCATACATACTTTGTAGACGAGGCATGGACGCGCCGTGTGCCTCGGCCACTCGAATTGCATTCCCGAGAATGGCATCAAGCTCCAGTGCATGCCCCGCCTTCCAATCCTGTACCATACTGGATGCGCTTTGCGACGTGTTGCGCGCTGTGCTTTCAAGGAGTTTTGCAGGCGATGCAAACTTGTCCGGCATGGGGCAGCCAAATACAGACGGCGTAGCCTCGAGTACTTCATGCATGCATGCTTCAATGTGCTTTCGAAGTGCGGGATCTCGCACCATGTCTGGGTTGCTCCGGCCGCCTGCCAGCACGCCAGATGTATTCATGGAGGCATTGATGCAAAGCTTGTGCCAACGGACGAGCTGAATGCCTAGTGCATCGTATGTCTCAGCATCTTTGATGCCGCCGCGGGTCAGGAGTTCGGCAAAGTCTCGGACACGGTCTTCCGTTCGGTTCAGGAGCGCGCGAGCCTCGGGCGTCGTGGCTGACCCGTGCAGATCAGTGTAGGGGCCGAGACTGATGCGTGTCCAGCGGTACTGGACGATGCGTGTTGGATGCGTTTTGGCAGCACTTATCACAGTGACGGCCGATATGATCGGCGTTCTCGGATAGCGCTCGCGGTATGGTGCCTCGATATCGACGCCATTCTGCAGAAGCACAATCGTCGTTGTCTCACTAATCACAGGCGCAAGGAATTCCACGGAGGATAGATCCATTGATAATGCTTTCGTAGCCACACACACATAGTCCCAAGGCTCAGAGGCAAGTGCCGCGGCTTCTTCCACTGTTGCATACACACTGTGCGGAGTAAATTGATATGTGCCAAAGCTGTGCGTTTCGAGCTCGAAGCCTTGCGTCTTTGCAAGCTCGTAATTCGAGCGGCATACGAGCGAGACGCGCGTGTGCTCGGAGTCAAGCTTGCTTCCGTAGAAGCAACCGACAGCACCTGCACCTACGACAAGGACATTGAAAGGCATAGTACGTGCGTGTATGTATGCACTATTACCGCGAAATGTCAGCGGCTATGTGCAGTCGACGAAGCGGGAGAGGAGACACTGCTGGTCGTGCTTATGGTATCAAGTCAAGACGAAGTGGAGAAACGAGACATGATCCTGCTCTGATCTTTCCCGCGCTCAAAGGAACACTGTGGCAGCGAATATAGGCGGACATTTGGGAAACAAGATCAAGCCAGTGGATCTGGCGCCTGAATTTCTCGCTACCGAGTGTATACAAACGGAGACACTGCTCGTGGATAAGTAATCTATCGTACTAGAGAGGGTGTGTGAGTGAGTGCGAGAAACGCGCACGACCAGCAGCCACTTCCTCCACTTCCCCGCGCTAACCAACAGATTTCGCCCATGGCTGTGACGTAATGCACCATCCCATTTAATGACATTCCTTCGCACTTTTACAGAAACAAGGTACCTATAAGAGTCACTCTATTGGCACGGACGCACGCGGACGATGGGCACAAGCTAATCGCGGAAGAAGTTCAATACCTCACGTACAGCGAGCATGGACATGCCGCCCTTCGGATAACAAATGTACGTCGGATCGCGCACGGTGCCAAGCTTGTCGCGGAAGTCACCCTTGCTGAGCAGGTGCGTCCGTTCAGAAACACTGTTGTACACACGAGAAAGGATCTTGAATGCGAGGCCACTTAGGCCGTGCACTGCCTTGACTTTGGGTGACGCTGCGGTGCCGAAGGTCACGGAACCCGAGCCCAACGTGTCGAGGGCGTGCAAGATCGTCATTTCAATCGCGCCGTTCGGTGCGTTAGGGAAGTTGAGGGCCCACTTCACTTGTGCACCGTGTATGGGCGCCAGCTGGGCGAGCACGACAAGACAGCACAGCTTTCTGTCGCTGTCACGAGCGAAGAAGTACTGTCGATGCTCTTGGTCGACCCAGGGCCGTACATCCGTCAAGTGCACCTGCGTACCCCGGCGACTAGCCGACCATTCCTTGATCTTTTCATCACACTCAGCGCGCACGTCTTCTGGCACGATCTCATGATACGCAAATGACTGGATCGATACGCCGACTTTGTCAGCATGACGGATCTTGCGCTCAATTTCATGATCGTGCTTCGCGGGGTTCTTTCGCACATCAGGGATACGCTGGTCATCTGTGCAAGTGAGTGTGCACCAGCCGAAGCGGCTACCCAGGATCGATTCGACGACCTCGCTAACCATGAGCCATATTGGTTTCGCACGTAGCTCTCTCTCGACGAACTCGAGGAACCGCTCGATCACGCGGTTATACTGTGACATGTCACACAACGGGTTGCCGACAATCAGCACATAGTGCCGTTGATACCAATAGCCGATGGCAGCGCCCGTGTCTTGATCTCGCCAGACAGTAATGCGATCATCGAGCCACGACGTGTTCGTCGAGTCGCCGTAGTTAGCGATGAGCAGCTCAAGTGGCTGCAGCTGCTTTTCTCCCGGCTCCGTGCGTGAATCAGATCCGGATGACGATGCGGCTTGGAGCCACGGTGGTGGATTCGTGCTGCCCTCCAAGTAGCGGAGCGTCTGAGGCGGCTTCGTGGGGAAGCTCTTGGGGTCGCGGTAGAACAGCGAAGCGAGACGGATGTCGTCAAGGTTCAGGTACAGCATGACAAGTCGTTCTAGTCCAAGACCACATCCCGCGTGTGGTGGTGCACCGAGGCGGAAGCCCTCCAAATAGTCTTCGAGGCTTGAAGCATCCATGTGCAGACGGCTGATGTTGTCTTCGAGCATTTGCGCATGGTGGATACGCTGTCCACCCGTGCAGATCTCCTGGCCGCGCAAGAAGATATCAAACGAGTTCGTGTAGCGTTCGTCGTTTTGATCTGGCAGTGTGTAGAATGGGCGCGCATTGCGAGGGAACTTATCAAGAATGTAGTAGTCTGTGCCATACAAGCGCTTGACGATCTCGCCAAGACGAATCTCACCACGGGTCGCGAGATCTTCGAATGGACTAGGCTCACTGCCGTCTTCCTCGCGATAGCCGTCCTCCTTTAACAGACGAACGCCTTCCCAAAACGGCAGCACGAGCGTCTGCTCAAGCCACTGCAGCTCCGTACTTGGGTAGTGCCGACGGATGAACTGCGTGACGTGGCCGTACTTGTCGCGCAGCACCGTGAAGATGTGTTTCAACATTCTATCGATCAGCGACATGGCATCGTAGTAGTGGTTGATTTCCATCTCGAGATCAAGGCCTGTGTACTCGGTCAAATGACGAGCCGTGTTGGAGTTTTCCGCACGGAACACAGGTCCAATCTCAAACACCCGCCGCATGTCCGCTGCAATGCACATCTGCTTGTACAGCTGCGGGCTCTGTGCGAGGAACGCTGAGCGTCCAAAGTACGCGACGTCAAACACACTGGCGCCCGACTCGGACGCACCGCCTTGCAGCTTGGGTGTGTGAATCTCAATGAACTCGTGCTGGCTCAAGTACTGCCGGAACTCGCGGCAGATCACCGATGGAATCATGACGACAGCCTGCATGGTCGGCGTGCGCAAATCGACCAGCCGGTTCGACAGGCGTGTCCGCTGCGTGATGACAGGCACATGGCTCGTGCTCCGCTGCGATTGCCGGTCTGCATCCGAGAGCACACTGGAGCTGTGGTCTAAGCTTTCATCCTCATCAAGGTCTTGATGCTCCTCCAAATGACTAGACAAGGCGCGCTCTGCCGCATACACCGTAAATGGCATCTTCTCGCTGATACCAGACACAAGGTGCACGTGCGTCAGATGCAGTTCCAGATGCGCAATGTCACAACCAGTGATGACTTCACGGGGCTTCTGGAGTGTGCCTTGTACAAATACGAGTGACTCGCTCGGCAGACGCATAACCCAGTGCATCATGTGCGATGTGATGTTCGTGCCGTGCTCGGACAAGACAGCTTGCATCGTGACCCCGTGCTCGCGAAGCACGACGAATGCCAAATGCGAGCTCATATTCCGGATCACATGGATACGCGCACGAAAGCGCCACTCCGTTCCATAGCACATGGTTAGCCTGCTGGGATCCTGCTCGGCCATTTTGCTCATTGCCAGTACATCACTTAGGTGCTGCCATTCATTAGTCTCGACATGGTACGCGTCCCATTCCCCGTAACGTGATTTCTGCTCAGGCGACTCGATGAGAGCCGCATTGGCTGCAGAGACCCGTCGTCGCATATTCACCATGCGTTCAAACGCACGCTGGTCCTCCAGCTTGCGTAATCGCTCCTCAGCCACCGATGATTGCGACGTGGTTATCGATGTCGCCTGCGACGGTGTCGGTGAGCCGCTTGTTGATCGGTGCTCGATGTCTGATCGAGCGCCACGGCCTTGGTTCAGTGGCTGCGCCTGTTCGCCCGGCTGACGCGATGGCTCTGGCGAGCGCGGTTTGCGCAGATTCAATGCACTCAAAAATCGATTCTGTCCACGGTACAATGCATCAGTCAAGGAGCTTGACTCTGACCCGTCTGCGCTCATAGTGCCCGCCGCCGATCACCACTTTGGTTTCCTGGCTCAGGTGCAGGATAGAACAGTGATTGCGACTGTTCACACTTGTGGTCTTGCTTGGGCGCTCACTCGACAGGTGCTTTCCTATTGGGCCGTTGGAAGTTTAGCTCCCCCGACGATGGGCTTTATGTGATACGTTATCATCCGCCAAGCAAGGAACGCGAGCGGGCCCGCCCATGTGGATCACGTGCATCTCCATCCGTGCTTGGATGCACACCTACACACTTCGTGCTCCACTGCTGCGACATATGTTCGCAGCACCGGAGCAGTCGCTGCTTGTAGCCAGCCTGCATGATCGTGCTTGCGTTGATTGCGCGCGGCGCAGACGTGCTTGTTGAGTCGCATGATCCGGGATATGAGCGCTTTTTGGTATGTATTTAAACTGTGTTTGTATGTGTGTATAGGTGTCCAGGCCTTTCTGACCTTCTTCCCAGACAGCATCTACGGCGATTCTGTCCAAGGTGCAGGATGCTGAGACATCTCGCCTGTCATACGCGTTTGAGCAGTGGCTCTTTCACTACATGGGACGAGATGGAATTGCGTACTTGGCAGTGGCTGATGCTGATGCCGGACGGCGCATTCCCTTTGCATTCCTTGCACAACTAGAATCGTCCTTCCAGCAGATGGGCGGTTCGGATGGCACTGGTGGTCTCATGCCGTCCAACCTCTCTTCATTCTCAACCACTATGGATCAACTAAGGCACCAGTTCAACGAAACACCTGATGCAGATCCCATTCAGCGCGCTCAGGCTGAACTGGGCAGTGTGAAGGATATCATTACGAAGAACGTTGAGCAAATTCTCAGCCGCGGCGAGCAGCTGGACCTGCTTGTCGACCGCACAGACTCGGCTGCACACCAGAGTTTAGCATTCCGTCGGCGCGCTGTAAGTTTGCGCCGGGAAATGTGGTGGCGGAACACACGGATCGTGGCTCTGATGTGTGTGTGTGGCTTGGTACGTGCTCAGCCATTCCGCCTTTTACTGACATGCCAGGCACTCTTTTACTTTTTGTATCACATGCTGTTTTCATAAGCGATCCGCTCCTTAGAGGGCGTTGGTGGTGTGTGGGAAGGCACGGAGGGCATCTGAAGTATCTCCGACTTGGTCGGCTCGATTTTGGCAGCGTCTGGTGCTGCATCCGCCGGTTGTGTTACGTCGAGCTCTAGTTTCCTGAGCTCGTCCGCCAATGTATCTTCGTCTGTCTCGGCATGCATCGCCTCCGATGTTATGCTCGCATGCACCTCGTCCTGCTTCGCCAGGCTCTCGGCAAGAGCGTCCATCGTGCTGTCTATGCGTTCCGGCTGAAGGACAGGATCATTCAGCAATGCACGCACTGTGCGCTCTGATGCCTCGAACGTGTGCATCATGTCCGCGTCGCTAGCTGCCTGCTCCATCTTGAGCAGGAGCGTGTTCAGCGTCTGTTCTGCTTGCACGCGTTTTTCAAGCATGTCCTCCAGTTGCTTCTTTGTCCGTAGGTGGGATTTGGTCACAGATTCGCGCTGCTTTGTCTTGAAAGCACGTACAGTATTTTCATGGGCACACTCAATCCGCTGTTGCAGGTCGTCGATTTGGCTTGCGAGCTGTGCTTGCATAGACTTGACAGCAACGATTCCCCGTTCCTGTTCGCCAATCATGTACTCACGGGATTCACTTGACTCCAAGACGTGCTCTCGGCACAACTTCACGACGTCATTGTCCCTTACAATCACACGCGCATCTCTTTCCAGATAGAGAAGTAAGATGTCTTTATCGACGTCACTGAGTTTCAACGAACGGTTCTCATCCTTCAGTGTCGAGAGCATCTCTTTGAATTGCGAGCGTGGCATGACACGCTGTACAAGACTTGTATGTCGATCGTGCTGCGCCTGGAATAGGCGCGCTGCTCTCTCGACATTTTTTCGCACGACCCATTCGCCTACAATCGCTGGCCACAGCGCTTCGTCAGCACTTTGGTCGCTATTGCAATCTCCTCGGGAGAAGAACCAACGCCAAATTTGTGAACCTATCCACTGAATTCGATTGGGGGCAGTCAGTGGCGTTTTGCGCGCAACAAATTCGTTCATTCGGATCAGCCGTGCCTGTGATGCTAGCTCATCGACCACCACCGACAAGCACATAGGTCGTCCTACATCCTTCATGGCCCACTGCATCGGAATATGTTCATCCACGTGCCAACACAGCGTATGAGGAAGTCCTTCAATGCGGTACCAGCAGGCGTCGGCGATCGTCTCTGCCCACCAGGCAATGCGGGTACGATACGCGGCTGGATCACTATGTTTTTGCCCGCTGAGATCTGCGTACATTGATGCGAGGGCCTCGTGATGATGAGAATCGAGCTGTTGTTGAGGCTTTTTTGGCTGCTCTTGCTGATCTTTTTCTTGCTTTTGCTCCTGCTCCTGCTCCTGCTCCTGATGCTGATGCTGATGCTGATCCTGTGCTTCGCACCTCGACTGCGCAAAGGCTACGAGGGTCTTCATGCGTGGCCGTGCGAATCTCAAATACGAGCAGGCTTTGAGGAGTGATGTAATTCGTGAGGAAACGAAGATGTGGAAGCGTAGTCGATGCGTCAAAGCTCCCACCAAATTGCGCCTCCCACCCCCTCCCCAAGATCAGGGGCCGCAATGACCAAGGACGTCCGATGAGTGGCGAGAGCAAACCAGCCGATTCGCCCAGATGCACCACGACCCAACTGTTGCGTGGACGAAAGAACCTGCATGCAAGTGGAGGAGACATTCATTCAGGTGCATGAGTGATCTTGGACAACGATGGCCTTTTGGAAGCCTGGGTCAGAAAGACCAGGTAGGTCTCTCAAACCATGCTGGGGAATGCTGACAGCTTGAGCGAGTGCACTAGACCGTGATTCCGGCAGCGATGCGTGGGCTACGTATGCACCAGCTGCAGAGCGTACGCGTTTGCCCGTGTATGCACACCGCACATCTATCTTGTACATGGTCGAACGATACCCGGTTGTCGTTGTCGTCGGACAGACAGGCAGCGGAAAGACAACGCAGATTCCGCAATATCTCGTCGATGCTGGCTGGGCACCTCTAACTGAGTCTGGAGCTAAGCAGGTCGTTTGCACGCAACCACGGCGTGTGGCGGCAACGTCCGTGGCGGCACGCGTCGCTGAGGAGCGGCACTCACGCCTAGGCGACGAAGTCGGGTATGCTATACGTTTCGAAGAATGCACGCATCCAAAATACACTCGCTTGCGGTACACGACGCCTGGCATGCTGTTTCGTGAATGCCTAAGTGATCCACTGCTCAGTCGGTATAGTGTGATAATGGTTGACGAGGCGCACGAGCGCACAGCCTACACAGATCTTCTCGTCGCACTACTGAAAAAGTACGTATGGGGCAACAAACAAAATCCATCGTCTTGCTAACCAGCGGCGACGTGCGTGCGTGCATACATGCGCGTGCGCGCGCGCGCGCAATTTCTGACAGGATTCGTCGGAAACGACCTGAGTTGCGCATCGTACTCGCCAGTGCTACGCTGGATGCCGAAGCTTTGGCTAGGTATTTCGATCCAGCATATGGCACATCGGAAGCGATCTCGTCGATTCTTTCCATTGAAGGACGCATGTACCCGGTGGAAGTCGCTTATACCACGGAGCTTGTGCGTGATCTTGTCCAAGCATGCATAGATGCCGTCTGGGCGTGGCATACGCATGAGCCACTAAGCGGCGACATGCTCGTGTTTGTGCCTGGACGCGACGACATCCAGCGCATCCTTCAAGCACTCGCTGATCGCATGATGGAGGCCGCGTCAACACATCCATCGAGTCACCGCCTGCATTTGCTCCCACTGTATGCAGAGCTGGATGTGAACGCACAGCGCGCTGTCTTTCTTCCTCCGCCACGCGGTACGCGCAAAGTCATTGTCGCGACCAACGTGGCCGAGACTAGTGTCACACTCGATGGCGTCCGCTTCGTCGTAGATTCCGGCTACACCAAAATCCGGCTGCTTGACACAAGCACAGGTGTAGATGTTCTAGCTGTTGTGCCGACGTCGCGTGCATCTGCACAACAGCGAGCGGGGCGCGCTGGTCGCACGGCCCCCGGCAAATGCTTGCGGCTCTATCCTGAGTCAGAGCTTGCGCGCATGCGCGCATCAGATGCGCCAGAGCTTGTCCGCTGCGACTTGTCCATGTACCTGCTACAGCTCAAAGCACTAGGCATCGATAATGTTGCACGCTTCGACTATGTGCCACCGGCGCCACCAGCCGCCCATGTGGCGCGTGCGTTAGCGTATTTGGCAAGTCTGCAGGCACTGGATGCACAGGGGCGCTTGTGCTCGCTGGGCGAGCAGCTCGCTGAAGCACCTCTTTCGCCCATGATGGCGCGGGCTGTCCTACATGCAGCTCAGGAAGGATGCGCCGACGAAATGCTTACGATCGCGGCGATGACGTCAGTTGGCACGCCTTTCCTAAAGATCGAATATGGCGCAGCGATGGACGTGCATGCGGAACTTGCGCGCCGCAAGTTCGTCGCTGAAGAAGGCGACCAACTTACACTTTTGAATGTGTACGAAGCGTTTATCGACCCGCGCATCGGTCGTGCATCGGCAGCATGGGCAGCTAAGCATGCGCTGCACTATGCGACGCTCAAACGTGCGCAAGCTATCCGGGCGCACCTGGTCAAGTATGCAACGTTACACTGGTCACTGCCATTACATCGCGCGTACGATGCCACACGCCTGCGGCGGTGCTTGGCCGCAGGCTTTTTTAAGAATGCCGCACGTTACATGCCTGACGGCACCTATCGCAGCGTGCAAGGCGCCACGTTACACGTACATCCGGCATCCGTGCTATTTTCTCGCACTCCCACAAGCACTTGGGTCGTGTTTGGTGACGTGGTTTGGACAACCCAGGCTCAAATGCGCGACATTGCGACAGTGGAGGAAGATTGGCTTCTGTCACTTGCGTACGTATCCATGCATCATGATGCGTGTGACTCGCTTCTGACACACAGGAAAGACCCCATTTTTACACGCATGGCCCCCAAGGCCAGGACCCCAGTCGTGGCCCTGGCCATGGTTATGGCTATAGCCCTTCTAGCATCACGATGGATCGCGCGAACCTTCTGCCACTTCGTTGATGCGTGCACGGACATGTGCTGTGCCACTGAGGCCTTGTGCAAGAAACTGGCGCAATACACGGAACCGTTTCGTGCGTGTGGTGTACTGCCCGGCAAGACTGCGAGTGGCCATCGGCAGAATGTTGGTGCGTTCGCGTGCAGCAACAGAGTGGATCGAGTGGAGCGTGCTGAATAGATCGCGATCGACTTCTTGGAACGTCGCTCCAGCCTTGTACATATCAGATGCATGGTCCACAGCCACGCGCGATGACGATCCACTTGCTTCACGCTCCGTTGGATCGGCACGCTTTTCATGCGCAGCTTTGCGCTTTTTTTCCTTATTTGCTTGCGACGCACTTTTCATCGCCGCTATCTGGCGCTCTTTTTCTTCCAGACGTGCCACAAATGCAGGGTTCGTGGCTTTTTGCCATTCAAATAGTAGTATATCATAGGGTTGCGATCGACCTGGCACGTTTCGCTTCGCACCCATGCTGTGCGACTTGCACGTAAGTGACCGCGAGCATGGCAAGCCTTTGTTGTTGATCACACCGCACTGTCGATCAAGATTGATGGGACCTCGATTCTTTTTCCCGCCACCCATGTTCTTCCGCCGTGCTGCCGCTGCATCTTGCGACAGAAGACTCTCGCCACCAGCGGCAGCATCGCCTGTACTTGGCACGGAGCTCTTCAGCACGCTCGGTGATAGGCTTCCATCCTTAATAGACCGTGCCATCGTGCAGTTTTCTAATGACATGTCAATATCCAAAATGCCATGTTTATGCTCACTTACGCGTATGATATGGGAATGCTTCTCGCAGCACTGGCTTCTTGCAGGACGAACACGCCACGATATCGACGGAGTCATCCAGCGCAAAACTCCCAAACAGAGTCACATCTCGTTCGTCTTTTTCCCACGGACGCTCACTCGCTTCTGACGGCGATACTAACTCTGTAGAGTCGTTGTAAGCGTGTGCTTCTCCAGCTGCCAGCGAAGGGCGCATCGTCGCAACAACACGTACGGCTTTTCGTCTCGTCAAGAATCAGGTCCCAATCAGGCCCTGACACCCCATTCATTTTCGCATCTGAGTCGGTGAGGGCACTAGAAACTATCGGTTTGTTGAGCTAGGGTTGTGCGCCGTACGTTCTGTGAACGAAGAAGCAGCTACCGTGCGCTTAACGGATTCTAGCCTGTCTGGTGTTTTCTTTCTCTCCACACGTACCACGCAAGAGTGTTGGCATAGCACTTTATCACGTGGTGTCCACCCTTGGCCCTCGACCTTGCACAGAGATTGACACTCCAAGCCGACAAGCTCCACGAAGTTGGACATGGCAGCAGCTGCCATGGACGATTCTCAGGTTCACAAGACCGCCAATCTTATTGTATGTATGCGCGTACCTCCTTACGATAGCGTGAATCTGCCTTCGATGTGTATTCGTATGCACGAGTGGGTGTCGACAAACTAAGCGATTCGCTCAATGTGTATGGGTCGCCATTCCCCGAAACATGGCGCAAAGTTCAAAACATGGCTAGCGAGCAGTTGATTCAGTGCATGGCATACCTTGGTCTTAAATCACCGTTTTCATCCTCAACGCCAACACCCCCGGTCGCATCGCATCCGCCGTCTCGTCTTCCATCTGCCATCACATCTTTCTTCGATCATGTCTTTCCCGCTGAACGCATGCCCAGCCGAAAGATCATTGTATATACTATGGGCGGTATCATATGTGTGGGATTGGGTGTCCTTACAATGCCGTATGTCTCTACGTATGTTCAGCATCACCTGCGATCATCACGTCTGCCTTTGAAGGGTGCCATTTCGAAGGATGGCACTCGGAGACAGTGCGTGATTGTGCTTGGAGGTGACACAATTCTTGGCTCTGAGTTCGTGCGTCATTTCTTGGCGCATGACCTGATTGTGCTCGCCTCAGCATCGACGGAGCAGTCGGTTCGAGAGCTCGAGTCGAATGTGCCGTCAGAGTCACAAGGATACATCCGCCTATTTCAGCTCAACCCTGTCGCGGCGAGCGATAAGGAGATGACCAAATTCGTGCATGCTATTCATGCTAGCTTGTGTATGCGATTCCCATGGAATGCGACGGGTGATCCGTATGCACGACCAGGGTCTACAGTTGAGCTGGTGGGCATCGTGAATGCTTTGTCGTACGTGCCGGATATGATCGACTGGACGTCACATTCTGGCAACACTGAATCGCCCTTGGCTGCTCTAGAGCCTAAGGACGTGGACGCTGCTCTTCACAAACATGTCTCAGCGCCATTGAGTGTACTAAGCCGCTTGCTGGCGCTTGTGACAACGTCCAAACCGCACAAGCCATCGAACTTGCCCATCCTCGTTGTCCACATCGTTTCCTTGCCAGGTGCTCGCTTTGTGTGGCCTGCTCATGGTGCGACAGCAATGATTGCGCAGGCCGCTCAGACTGGCTTTACGTCGCTCCGTCGCGAATACACACAGGAATGGATGGCTTCCCTCACCTCGACCCATGTCCCTTGGCATCAGAATACAGGAATGGAGCGCAAAATCAGCTGGACAACCTTCCAAGTCGGACCTGGGGCCATGACTTCTTCAGGCGTATCTCGCTTGCTGCCGAAAGTGACTCGTCTAATCCTCACACCAGTGCGGTCCCTTTCTCTTTCTTATACCATTTTTGGCGGTTCGTTATGGCATGCAATGGTAATGCGGTGTATACACGCCGCACTGAGGATTGTGCCTACAACATGGCTCGATGTCATTATATCTGTACACGAACGGTTCTTGGAGCGACACAACACTCGAGCACGCGTCCAACAGGCGCATGCCAATCCGCATCCTTCAAGCCTCCAGCCCGGCGTGACCATGTAGTAGTGCAGTTTCATAGTACATACGAACACACAAGACCGCATGAAGTCGGCCGAGCGGAACAATGTTATGGTTTGTGTAGACACTTTATTTAACTAAGATGAGGTCGACGGGGGTTGAATGGGAATTCGCACGAGGGTATCGGGTATTGTTCGTGTGCCGAGCGTTGAAATAGGGTCCTCAGCAGGAACATTTTCATGTTCTACATGGGCCTTCTCGACCTCGCGTCTTTGCAACATGGCCGCTTGACCAAAAGTCAGCACACGTACATTGTGCGGCGAATAACGCACCTTGAGCAATTTGAATCGCGCGAAACACACCTTGCCAGCTATCCATCACAGAGGCCACAGCTTTTTGTCAGTGATCACAAGTACGTATCGTTACATACATTGACCGCCAATAACGAGAGTATCGATGCGTTCACTCAATTTCTCGAGTTCTTGTGTCAATTGAGCCGATTCGACACGCAGCTGCTGCAATGCTTGAAGTTCAGCTTGCTTTACACTTAAACGCGCAGCCACACCGCCCGAAACAGGCGCCACAGACATGCGCGAGCGCGCCAGACTCATCCGTTGCGAAGAGCCGACCATAATCACTACAATGCACGAGGTCTCAGTTCAATTGTCACAACGGTGTCGTGACACGCGTCGATCAATGTGGAGGGGGATTTGAACTCTAGTCAATTCATTTAATATTTTGTTCCCTCACACGCTCCTGCTCGTCCCTGGCGCATACTCTCTCGCACCCATACGAGGACACGCTCGGATTGGCAACCTTTTGGCTGTCTGTCGCGCACACTCTATCGCGGTCGCCACTTCTATGGCAGCTGCATCAATCTCGGCTGTTACCCGTGGCACAGCATATGAGCTCGCATGCATGACAACTCTGCATGGTTGGCTCGGTATGCAACTGTATAGAACTGGCGGCGCAGGTGATCGGGGCATTGACCTTTCAGGTTGGTGGGAACCACACAAGCTTGGACCTGTTGATAGCACACGACCAGGCACTATTTCAAAGAACTCGTCCCGCATAAGAATTCTTGTACAGTGCAAAGCTGAATCCCGTCAAGTGGGACCAAATGTCGTCCGAGAATTAGAGGGCACTATGATACGTGCTCTCTGGGACAAAATTCAAGCGCCTAATCAAATACGTGCCGAAACGCCTGCCTCCGCGGCAGTGGTTGGCATTATAGCAAGTCAGTCTGGATTTAGCAAGCATGCCATGCTACACATGCGTTCTAGCAAACTGCCGATGTTGTGCTTACATCTTGCGAAGCGTCTCACCAAGCGCGAAGACGAAAAACAGCTCGAGTGTCGCGGATTCATGTGGAATGACGCTCTAGCTTCACAGGAAGGTCCTTTGCAGGGTAGGTTTGAAGTAGCGTGGACATGTGTGCCGAAAGGTATGCATGCACCAGGCGCATCCCCACATCCTGTTATGAAGCTATATCGAGACGGGGTCCAAATCGCCTGACTCTCATAGCATCAACATCTGTAAATGCTCGCAACCACCTACATATGCTAGACTCGCAGGGACCTTTGTTGCCTTGCCACTCCGACATACACCATGTCCAATGGGAAAACACGTATACAAGAAGTCTACATGCCTAGGGTACTTTCCAAAAGAGTGATCAAACAAGAACACTCTGCGCACGCGTAACTCAAACATGCAAACAAGTTAGAGAGCTACCACGAAACGTGGCACACGGCGTCGAGAGCTGTCACTTCATATAGTGCAACATCGATCTGCGTGTAGAGACCACTTCATGAGATGATATAATTGAATGTGTGACTACAACACTAGTACCCACACATTAAATATCGCCGTTAAACGCTGGCTTTTTGGTAGGTCCTCGATTCCTTCATTTTTTTTTTTACTTGTCGTTCGAGTTCATGCGACGCTTACCGCCAGGCGTCACGGTGGCATTCACAAAGCTGCGATAGATGTCAGATCCCAACTGCAATGCCCTACCATACATACCGACGGTTGTAAAGAATACGCTTCTTCGCGCGGCCCTTTGGTACCTTGGGCTTCTCTTGCTTCTCCACCTTGGGAGTTTGCGACTTGACCTTACCGGCACGAGCGAGAGAGCCGTGGACCTTACCCATCTTGCTCTGGGACAGGTGTTAGTACCCATTCACATCTTCACTACGACATCCACCGGCATCACACATACCTCTTCGAATGTGGTTGAAAACCAACGATATGCCGTGCCAGACCGACGAAAACCGCCACTCGCCCCCGTGCGAGACGCACGCTCGAATCACGTGTGCATGGTAGTTTTAGATAAGCACGTGATGTAACACTCCTTCAGGCTTCGTGCGTGTTAGGCATCTGCTAACCAGTCAGAAGAGAGGACTAGCGGCTAAATCAGTGTCTCACGACTTTCTCCAAAGCGCCTCTGTCACCACGATGATCATTTCGAAGGAGAACCGCCGCACCATCTACACGACCTTGTTCCAAGAAGGTGTGCTCGTGGCACCTAAGAACTTTGAGATCAAGCACCCTATCATGGATGTGCCAAACCTGGAAGTGATCAAGGCCATGCAGTCGCTCACCTCGAAGGGCTACGTGCACACGCAGTTCAGCTGGCAGTGGTTCTACTACGTGCTCACGGACGAGGGTCTCGAGTACTTGCGTGAGTACTTGCACCTGCCCTCGGAGATTGTGCCCAACACGCACAAGCAGCCAGCTCGTCCTCAGCGTGCCATGATGGGTGACCGTGACGGTTTCCGTGGTGGTCGTGGCGGCGGCGACCGTGAGTACCGCCGCCGTGGTGACTTTGACAAGAAGGACGATGTGCCAAGTGGAGACTTCCGTCCTCGCTTCGGTCGCCGCGAGTAAATGACTTTTACTTGTGATGCAATCCCACACACATGTCGTTGACGTGAAAAGAAAGCATTGCACTGACTGTGAAATTTGTGTGATTGACCCTCGATATGCTGGATGCAAGTGACTTTGTTATTTGCTGTCTAGCTTATGGTGGATGGGTACCCCTATGGGTGGCACGCGAGTTATGCGCGTCGAGCTGGTGCTCTTAGCCTACTCATTGACGGGTCCAAAAATTCAATACCTGCTTATAGATGTGTCATTTACGCAATATAAGTATGCAACTCGCATGTCGAGTGATAAACAAGGATGTGTAGAAGTAAGTCCATATGTGCTTAGGCCTATGTGCGGTGGTTCTTTACACCAGAGTCGTCGTATCCGCAAGAGCCAACGGCCGCTTTCAGGCTTGCTTTCGGCAGACGACGAGCTCTAGGCCATGTGTGTATTAGTCAGCACACACACGCGTGCAAGACCCAGCGGACGCTAATGTCGTCGCGAGAAAGTGAGGCTGTTCAACCATTTTGACAAGCCAACATGGGACTTTTCGGTGGCAGCAGCAGTAGTGCCAGCGCCTCCAATGCTAATTCACCTCAACTGGATGCGGCCATGGCCGAGGTACGTCGCCCATAAGACTCATTCGCAGCTCGACATGATTACAGATGTGTTCAACCGTCTCGTCGAGTCGTGTCATGCCAAGTGCATCAGTCCTCGCTACGCTGAGGCTGACCTCAACAAAGGTGAGAGTGTTTGTGTGGATCGGTATGTGTCATGCTGATGAGGTAAGATGGGACTGACGCATGCTCTGAAGTTGTGTCAGCAAATTCTTTGCTGTGAATGCCAAAGTCGGCGAGCAAATGCAAGCGATGGGTCAAGCCGCTGCTGCCTCCAGCGGTAAGATGTTTGGCTGAATCTTCTCTAGCATGAGGATCCACGAATGATGCATAAATTGCACACTCACACGTTTCATAGAATTATGTAGATGTGTCGGTGAATGTATGGAGCACGAAGCAAGTAAATGAGGGGCTTTGGCGGCGAAGTACAAATACTACATCCTTCGTTGGTCTGAGCATCTTTGTATCATTTGCCTATTTCTATGCTCTCAGATTGCGTTTGTTGAAAATTTTTGAATTATCATGTGTAGCTGAATGCCAAGCCTTGTCCATGGTCACATTCAAGTAGCTTTCGTCTTTGATCGCAGCCAAACCGTTAGCAGCCATGCACGGCAAGAAAGACGTCAAATATATTCGAAATATGATTGGCTGTGACGCATGCACCTGCAACGGGCGTACGGACCTGCCGGACACCTATAGTAACAAAATCTTTGCGCCCAACCGAAAAACCTAGCGTCTCACAACCCTGAACTACTCAAAGTCCCGCCATCGATCACCGCCATGGTAATTGGATTTGTGGCGCTGGGGTGTGCAGTGCTCGCGTCGACTGTGGCCGTGCAAGCCAGTCCGACAGCGACACGATCAGGACCTACAGCTAGCGCCACAGCTGATGCCCATGGTCTACAGGTGCCGATCTATTTCAACGGCAAGGCGTTACATCCGCGGAATCGAAATATGAATGAGGATCAGCTATCTGAATGGTTGATGGCCGAGCACAACAAGTTAAAAGTGAAGTACACACACCCAAAGGATCGGCAGCCATCGAATCGGTCGAAGCGGCAACAACTTGGTCTGGGGGACTTCGGCCTCGATAGCTTCTACTTTGCTCCCATCGGTGTTGGGTCGCCAGAGTTGACACTAAATGTCGTGCTCGATACGGGATCAGCTGATTTCTGGGTCGCTGGAACTTCATGTTCGTTGATGGACCAGTGCCAACAAGGGATGATCAAATTTGATCCATCAAAGAGTAGTACATTCAAAGACAATGGCTTACCATTCAGTGTTCAATACGGCTCAGGTGCTGTGAGAGGTGAATTGGCTTCCGATAAGGTTTCTCTCGCCGGCTACACCATCTCGTCTCTCTCATTCGGATTGGCAAAGGAGCTGGCTCGGAATACTATTGGTCCACCTGCTTCTGGTATTCTTGGCATGGCTTTTAACACATTGTCCACGACGGGAACTATGCCATTCTGGCAAGTCTTGCTTGAAAGGAGAAAGATGCAAAATTATGTATTCAGTTTCCAGCTTGTAAACAATCTTGAAAAAGCGAACTCCCAGGATGCGAAAGAAGTTGCACCAGGTGGTGTGTTTACTCTTGGTGTATTGGACGACCAACAGTACTCGGGTAACATCACCTGGTCGTCCTTATCGAAGGGTTATGGTCCGAATGGCGTTGGTTATTGGGCCATCGACATTGAAAAACTGAATATTAACGGCAAAGAGCTCAAATTGGGTGAACTGAATATTGCCGCGATTGACACGGGAACTACACTGATTGGCGGTCCAGAGAATGTAATGGACGCCATCCACTCCAGGATCAGAGGTGCACAAAAATACGCACGTGCACCACAATACTACGTGTTTCCGTGCAGGACACAAATCAACCTCGACTTTACGTTTGGTGGTCGCACATGGAAGCTCACGACGAAGGATTTGATTTCGCACCAACTTACATCCAATATGTGCTTGAGCTCCTTGTTTATTAGCCCAACGCAATCGCCAAACATGCCATCATGGATTGTGGGTGACACGTTCTTAAAGACTGTGTTTAGCGTCTTTGATGGCGCAAAAGCACGTATTGGATTTGCGTCTCTGCACCAAGGTGGTGCACAAACCATGTCATTGACTAGCGCTACGATGGACAACAGTCTAGCGAACAAGGGGGCCAAAGAATCAACTGAGGCTGGCCCAATGAGCGATGAAAGCAGCGCTGGGATGCCGCATGGTGGAAACACTCCTGGTATGGCTCGAAGCAACACTGACAATGCATGGAAGACAGCCTCTATCTTTGTACCACACGACATCAAGCCAATTGATCCACCGAAAGGTTCAAGTCATTTCGTTAAGCCTGCGAATATTGTTACGCTGTTGATGGTGTCTGTGATGACTCTTACAGTCTCTATGGTGGTTCTTTGATTGCGTCCTTGTAAGAATACATGTCCCTTGACCTTCCAGCTTTTCCTTGTCGATCCAGCTTCCATCATATATTTATTTATTTATATATAAACTATTTAGGCTGGACTGATTATGTTCTCCAAAAAGGTACGAATCATCAACGATGAGTGCAGTCATAGTGCCAGGTTTGATAGAGACGGTGAAGCACTAGTAACAGGAGATGAACTCGATGCTACTTTCATAAATCCTTGTGTGCAATTGGCTGCTCGAGAAGAGACGCCAGCGATTTCCGGGTCTTGTGGTCATGGACCTGAGGAAGAATGACCTGGAATTCGACAAACAAGTCGCCGTGCTCCTTGCCGTGTGCCAGGTCTTTTTCATCATAAGGAATTGGCAATCCCTCGCTGGGGATGCGAATGACTTCGCCCGGTTGTGTGACGCTCGCACGCTTGATGTGAATTGGGTGACCGTCATAATGCGAAAGGGTGTGATCGAAGCCGAGGAGAGCGTCATGGAGAGAAATCGTGTAGATATAATAGAGATTATGGCCCATGCGACGGAAGTCGCCAGGCGACGTGGTCGTGTGGACCTTGACGATAACGTCGCCAGCGTCCATATCAGGGTCCTGGTCGGCCATGCCTTCAAAGATATACTCAGCACCTTCGCGTGCACCAGCATCTACTTCTACTTCGATGTCTGTTGTGTCCGGTAGAACCTTTTGACCGTGACAGCGACTGCATGTGCGAGCGATCATGCGACCTTGGCCTTGGCAGTGTGGACACGTCGATTGCATGCTTGTTACGAAGCCAGGCATGATTTCCTGTCGGAGTATTTGGACGCCAGAGCCACGGCACTGTGTGCAAGTACGAATATCTGCAGTTGAGTGAGCACCGGAACCGAAACACGAAGGGCACACGACATGGCGTTCATGGACAAGTGTAAAAGAACGACCGAGGTACAGATCGGATAGCGAGATTTCGGCTTGGTATATTTTGCTAGCACCCTTCGGTGTCTGGTCATTTGAGCGGCTAGGGCCACCACCAAAGAACTGTCGAAAGAGGTCGAAAGGATCGCCATGGCCATTTTCTTTGCGTGATTGATGCTGCAAAGCTGCGTCTGCTCCATGGGAGTCGTACACGCGGCGTAATTCAGGATCAGACAATACTTGATAGGCTTCAGACACTTCCATGAAAGCCTCTGCCTTGTCTGGATGCTTGTCTGGATGCATGTGACGAGCCTTTTTCCTGTAGGCGGACTTGATCTCGCGTTCGGATGCATGTGGCTTGACGCCTAGGACTCGGTAAAAATCTTTAGCCGCTGCCACGAGAGGCAGTAGACACACGATGCATACTAACAGCCATATCGTGAGGTATTTCGCCGGCCAATAGAGCATGATTGCAAAACAATGAAGGACCTTACGCAACTAGGAACACCTGAAACCCTCACTCACAACGAGACAGGAGCACGATTGGACGTGGTATGTGTGTGAAAATGCAAGGAAAAGAGAGGGGAGCGAATATAGACAGTAGAAAGGGGGGGAGAAATAGGTCACGAAGGGCAAAAGAGTAAGTCGTTCAGACGTGCGGGCCAAAAGAGCAAGGCAGCGACAACGACGACGCAGGCGTTCGTTGGTTTGAAGGACGAGTTGCAATTTGCGCACACGAGCGAGGCGAGGAATATGGAGAACCTCCACGTGGTTATGTGACGCAGCAAGAGCCACGAGCTCGGATGCGTGTTTGATCGCAGTAAGCTTGCACAAAGCCACATGCAAAAGACGTCTGCCTGAGATCCGTGCAATGCAGGTGTGTAAAACATGTGGCGAGGAACGAATCGCCACTTAAGGTCAGTGCAGAACAAGCAACGAGTGTTGAGACAGATTCACGCCACCCAACACCATGGGGGATGCAGCTGTCATGACGGCAGCTGAGGTGCAGGGACTGGTAGCTCGAACGCTACCATCCTTTTACACTAGTTCGCCAAGGTTTTTGCAGAGTATATCAGACCATGATCTGGCGCTTCTGCTACCCATCCTCATATACTGGGGCGCATCACTTGCATACCATGCGCTGGATGTGATACGGCCTGCATGGTCAGAGAAGTACCGGCTGCATGCGCCAGAAGAGCTAGAGAAGCGGAATCGAGTGAGTATGAAGCGCGTTATTGCAATGGTCGCATTTCAACACGCGATCCAGACGGCGTTGGGCATCGCAATCATGGAAGATACACCCGCGACCAAGACACGCCGACTAGATGCAGATCCGTTTACGGATATTCCCGCGCTTGTACAGACTATGCGTAGCCTGCATCTGCCACTGTATGATAGCGTACTTGTGCGTGCTGCCATCGCGCTGTACTGGTGGGGAATTCCGTGGCTTCAATTCTGGTTTGCATGCTTTGTTCTAGATGCTTGGCAATACATGCTGCACCGCACCATGCATGAGGTGCGATTCTTGTATCGCACAATGCACTCGCACCATCACCGACTGTACGTGCCTTATGCATTTGGTGCTTTGTACAACCACCCACTCGAAGGCATGCTCCTCGACACGCTCGGCGCCGAGCTAGCTAGGGTCGTAAGTCGCATGACTCTTCGGCAGACGATGGTGTTCTTCACTCTTTCCACGTTCAAGACCGTGTGTGACCACGGTGGGTATGCATTCCCATGGTACTTCAATCCCATCCACGCGCTCTTCCCTAATAATGCGGCCTACCATGACGTGCATCATCAGACACAAGGCTTGCGCTACAATTATTCGCAACCATTCTTTGTACACTTTGACACGATCCTCGGTACCAGAGTCGATCCAGAGGACTTCCACACAATGCTTGAAAAGAAGGGTCTTCAGACGAGGAAGGTCGCTAGTGCGAAGAACGACAATGAGGCGGAGGAAGAGAATGCACGTCCTGCACGGCTGCCCGTGCCAAAGCGGTCGTCACCATATTCAACGGCTACAGTGTGGTCAAGCGTGCTATTTATGGGCATCCTGGCTGTGCCCGTGCTGGTGTATTCAGTTGTGTAGAGAGGTAGATGTAGTCGTAGACAAAGCGGGAGTGGTTGTTTGGGTATCAGACGTCGAATGATTGGCTGCGCCGGTGGCGCCCGTCGCATCCGTGGCTTCGGTGTTGACGGTAGGCTCAGCAGGCTTGTCAGGCATGCGGACTGCGTTGCCTGATTCTATGGCCGCATGGACCGGCTCCGTCGCCGAAGGCGTCGCTGTCGTAGATGCTGCACGTGCCGTGGGGATGACGGTGCCATTCGTCCTCGGCGTTGGTGCGCGAGAGTCGGAGGCCATTGTCGCGGGTGGTGACGATGGCGATGCAGTTGCAGGCGGCGACGGTGAAGGGAGTGGCGACCCAGACGGCGATGGGATGGTCGGCAAATGCAGGTGCCGCGCTACTTGGTCGGCCATCTGATCGGCCTGGCGGTGGAATGCCGCTTCTAGTGCCCCCATGGACGGACAAGCGGACTCGCTCGCTGCGGCAAACGTGGGCGTCGTTGTCGACGTACCGCATGGCGAGAGACCAGCATGCAGCAGGTATTGCATGCTGCCCCACTCAAGGATCTTGCGCTGCAGCCATGGAAGGCTCACAGGCTTGTTGAGAAAGTCATTGCATCCAGCGGCGAGGGCTTCCACCCGATCAGAGCTTAGCACAGACGCCGTGAGTGCGACGATAATGACAGAGTGTCGCGCATGGTAATGATGAAGAGCTGGATCCTGCGCCGACCTCGGGCTTTTTCTCTGCTGCGACAACCGCAACTGGCCCTCGAGGCGACGAATTTCTTTGGTTGCTTGGATGCCATCGAGACCTGGAAGCTGAATATCCATGAGGATCAGGTGAAAGTTGCCACGACGCCATTTGTCAATAGCTTCATGCCCGTCCTTGGCCATGTCATAGTCGATGCGTTTACGGCGGAGGAACGTTGCGAGAATTCGCTGGTTGATCACATTGTCCTCGACAATCAGCACCTTGACGGGCGGAAGGAATTCTTCCCGAAGAGCCATTTTGCGCCGCTGGATCCGTGTGCTAGACTGAGGCGAGAGTGGTGGCGCATACGGTGGAGACAGAGCCGCGTCATTCGTCCGTCGCCACGACTCGTCGCGCACGCCGATCATGACGCCCTCTTGTGGCTGAGCTGACGTGCGGACGGAGCGGCTTGGAAGATGTGCGTAGGGCGTGGGGCGCGAGGGATATGCTTTTGGATCAAATTGCAAGGGCGGCAGGTGGATCGATGTTGGTGCACCGGGACGCGAGCCACGTTCTCGTTGACTGAAGGAGAGCGTCGTGGGCAGCTGTGGTGAGTTGGGTGGAAAAGCGCCAACACTTGGCACGCCAGGCATGCCACGCATACTTAACTGCGCTGCACGGAGCATGGACGCACTCGGATATGACGGGGGCGGCACTGACGACGAGAGGGGCTCGCTAGCATGTTTGTTTTTGGTGCGCGGCGAGACGCGTGAGCCCGGGTCCGGGGGCGTTTCGCGTGGTTGGAAGTAAAGGCCTGCTGGGCGGCCATCAGCGCCATGCACGAGACGCCCACCGGCCGTGTTAGCGTGCGATGCGAGCCGCGAGACGGCCTGCGTGAAGTAGTCTGTGGTTGCGTCGGCTGCGTCTGACACGACATCGGACGCCGTGGCAGGAGATGCCGAGTAAGACGCAGCGGAAATGGCCGGCACAGACGACGAGGACGAAGAGAGGGTTGGCGATGCTATCATGGAAGTCGGCGGCATGCCCGAGGCTGCCATGGACATGGATGCAGAGCCTGCCGGCATCGGATGTGGACTTCGACTCGATGCACGTACGTTCGTGGTGGCTGGATGAGTGATGCCACGTGCAGCAAGAGAGGCCGAACTTGACAAAGACGCTCTGCGAGTGGCGCTCGAGGCGCCAGAGGCTGGCGTAGACACGGAGCCTGTAGAAGAGTGCACTGGTGCTGCTGGTGGCGCGTGTGCTGGAGAATGGACCGGCTGAGACGCTTGGGTGAAAGCCGACGCCGAGGTGGAAGTTGACACGGGATCTGACTTTGGTTCTTGAGTGCCTAGGGAAACTTGGCATGAGCCTGGCTCTAGATCCGCAATGGCATGAGGATCTGGAGCTGGCGCGGAGCTAGAGTCATGTGCAAGATGAGGACTAGACGCAGATACGCTCGCGGGTGGTGGAGCAGGAACAGAAACAGACGCTTGCTCCAGAGCCAGTGGCGGGACTGGCGTCGGGGCTGGTGCAGACATTGCCATGGATGCAGGCGCTAGTGCCGATGATGTTGGTGCTACTGGTGGTGGTGCTGTCGTTGTTGTTGATAATGTTGTTGATGGTGCTGATGTTGGTGCTTGTACTGGTGTTGGTGCTTCTGTTAAGGCTGCTGTTGACGCTGTGGTTGGTGCTGGTATGGAAGTTGATGCCGATGTGGATGTTGGCACGGGAGTTCTTGTTGGCTCAGCAGTAGCAGAGGATGCAAGCGAAGGCATAGACGTAGGCGTCGAGACGTTGTTGGACATGGGGATAAGGCCTAGGCCCAGGCCCAGGCCCAAACCGTGACGAGCGTCAGGACTCGACAAATCACTAGATGGTGTGACCATTTGAGTGGCGACGGCTTGCATGGAAACAGGGAGTGGCACCGGACCCTGTGGCGGAAGTGCCTGGGCGATCCGTGCTTGTTCGTTGGCCTCGGGCCTGGGCGACCCGTTGTCCTTGTACAAGAGGCAGTAGATTGCATACGCCAGGCGAGCGCGACTGATGGGCTCGCTCAGAGCCATGCAGCGTGGCGGCATGCTTTGTAAGACTGATACGATGCGTGGCAACGGAGCGAGAAACACACAAGGAACCTGTGCTTTGGCCATCGCATGCAGCTGCTTTTGATCATGGTGCACAATCGCAATTTCTGGCTGCTGATCCAATCCAACGAGCGAGCACTGCCAGTCCACAAGATACTCTTGCAGCTGACGACAGAGATCATCGTCAGGCGACGCAAAGTGAACGCGACGAAGATGAATAATCCGCATGGCAGAGAGCACAGTGATGCCCGGCGCAATCAAAGGCACATCCCGCTCCGTATTTGGCTCACTTGACATGAGGTCGGAGCTGGCCGGCCGCTTGAGTGTGATGTTCAAGCACGTAGGATGCTGTGCATGCAAAAGAGGCTGAAAGTACGGCTTGTCCTGCAGTGTCTCGAGAGAGACAGGCGTCTGCACGAGATGACACCCGATGTCGTCTAGCACTGTTTGCATATCGACGTACGGCCCAAGCCAAGGCGGCCAAGACGTCTCATCCACTGGCACAGTCGCATCAAAGTACACGTACACAAGTGTCTGGTTCGCAGGTGCGTCAACACTGGGGTGGATCACGACACGCGAGTCCTGTGCCACATTGTGCACGAGCCACGATAGCACATGGATCAGCAAGCCGAGCGCAGCAATAGGGTACGTTGCACTGGGATACCAAGGTGTATTGGACGTATCGGCAGCCTCAGCGAAGCGTGATGCTTGTGTGCCATCCGTTCGCACTGCCGTCAGCAGAAGCGTCGTGGGCGATGTGATAAAGAGCTCAACACGACTTGCACTCGCCTGGGCTGCTACGGCATCGAGAGCCGCCTGTGTCAGGTCTGAAATATGCGCTGAAAGGGATGCGGCAGAGATCACTGATGGTGCATTAGCACTTGTTATGCTCATAGCCGCACGAGCATGCATCAGCTGGATCGCGTACGATGTGTACACGCTCGCTAGCAGGATCGGCGCACTCACGCATACACTGGCACGTGTATGAGCTTGTGCCGACATAGTCTGCAGCGTCGTGTCTAAGCTGTACTGCAGCGTCCGTGCGACTTTTTCATACGACTGCGGCGCACTAGCCATGCTCCTCTTCGTACGAGTCACGAAGTTATCTTTGTTCAATGTGTGGCTCTGAGTCGTTCTTCCTTTCCTCTATTGTCCCAGTAGTAGTATTTTTTTTCCCTCTGTGTTCTTCTTTCCCCTGATCGTGCCAGCTCACCTTTGGTTGTCGTAGACACCACGAGCCGAGCGCTCGTGAATGGGTTGGTAGCCAAAAAACGACCTGCGTGCCACTCGATGAGTGTGTGGAGCTTATTTCTGGTGCGTCCCTCAAACGATTCCCACCCCCCCCACCGATATCACTATTTCATCTCTGACACTTGGCCCTCCACACACCATTGAGCCCCGTCTAAGTAAGCCAATAAGAAAAAAATAAAAGAAAAAAAGGTATTGTCGCTAGCGCCGTCGTAGGGAGACTCCCCACAAGGACGCAAGCCTGCTTGAATGAATGGCACCACCACGAAGGCCTTTGTCCCAACCAACCCCTCTCACTCCGCTTTCGGAAGGTAAATCATGTTTTTATACCTATTTCCATCTGTCCGCCATCTTACTAGGTCGCACAGCATACGAGAACCGTGCATGTGAGGGCGCTCTTGAGCCCCTTGCCACCGATTCACCCGACTGTCCTCTTTTGCTCCACGCACCTGTCCAACCTCCACGTCAGTGTCGTCCCCCATTCACATCTTAGTTGGGCCCTGGACAACGAACGCCGCCTGTGATTCTCCCTCATGTGGACGTCAGCAATGCATGCGTCTTTGAGTGACGCGCTGCATGCACTTCCACCGCCCACACCAGGCACTTGGAGTGCACAGACACTCCTGCGCCTGCGGACCTGTGCGGCTCTCTGCACAGCGCTCGCACGCGCGCGGAACGCCGGTGCGAAGGACGCGGACTTGGCCCGCATCGTGTACGCAACCTACTTGCACGTCACTACGACTCTGATATCCGATGCACAGGCACTCGAAGAGGCCGAGGCGTACTGGCGCCGCGTAACGCGCGACCACATGCGTGCGGGACTTTTGTGGCTGCAAACGTTGCCGGAGCGACTCGTGTGGGGCCGTCGGCAGACGAAATGGATCGGCCTTCATGGCGTGCGTGCAGAGGCGGAAGCCAAGTGTGAACGACTTCATCGTGCGTATGAAGCAACGGCGCGCGCGCTCGGTGCACTGGCAATCGCTTGGCACACCTCGTCGTCGTCCAACTTGTCCATGTCGGAGCGGGCAAAAACGCTATGCAAAGAAGGATGGCTCGCTCTTTCATCGGATCTACCCTCTCGGCCCAAGGATCACCTATCTCATACCACGGCTGCATTCCTCGATGCTGTCGTGACGCACGAGGCAGGTGTGTCGCGTGTGCTGCGGGCGTGTGGAATACCCAGCGTGATGACACACGCATGGCCCCTGCTGATTGTATACCCCCTTGTGTCGTGGGGTGCAACCAGTCTCGTGTACCGCCATTGGACACAGATCACCACACAGATGGCAGCTGCTTGGGAGACTGTGCAAGGGCTTGTGGTCGGATGGGTGTATGTACCGGCGTTGCGCCTCCTTGATACACTGCGCGCTGGGCGGAAAGAGCGTGCGCTTCTCGTCCGCCGCGAGAGTCTCGCTGCCGATGAGCAGAGCCTCGAGCGCATGGTCGAGTCGCTAGGCCGCGACACACTCCAGCTGGATCCGGCGGCCCTCGCTGACTTGGCGGCTCGCACGCGCGCTGGCGACTTGACGCCCGTCTGGCAGGTGTATGAGGCTGCGATGCGCTCACCGGTCCGCGGCTTTGTCTCTGGCTCGCTCGTGCGTACATTGCTGATCCACGTGCAAAAGGCGAAAGTCGACTTGGAGATCGCGCTAAGCGGCATCGACTGGCTCCTAAAGTCGCAGGAACTCCTGCTGGGAGCCGTCGGCTTGGCCCCTGCCCTGGGTCTCGTATACGTCTTGTACGCGAGCGTCCGTGGCAGTGTGCGCTGGCTGTGCCAGAAGCCCGCTTCTCTCCGTGCATCCAGCACGACCCAACTGCGCATGGATGCTTGGCAAGCGTTGCGCCGTGCGGATGCTCGCTGCTGCTACTGCCGCTGCGCATCCTCCGCCTCCTCCAGCCATGGCCCAGTTGATGCGAACGACCCGGCGAGCTCCCGCTCCATGGCGCTCCTGTATGGCCGCTTGCTCCTTGATCTGCGTGTGCTACGTACGTCCCTAGCCGCTCTGATCAAGCATGCATGCCATGGCGATCGCCTTGTTCATGCGCGCCTGCTCAGCGAGGCAGATGCTGATCTGCATGCGCTTGAATGTGCCGACGCATGGACGGACCGTGCCAATGTTGTCGCACGCATGTGGCGCTCGTGGGGGCACCTAATTAGCGTGCAGTAAGAAGATGCTCACCCGACCAGATAGCGCAAGGCGTCGTCGTGGACATGGCCGTCCACGTCGTCAGGGTCGGTGCCTGAGACATACACATGGCCCATTCTTACACCATGACAATCCCATTCCCTGAGCCGTAGATGGATGGCGGCAACGGCCGCGGTACATGCTCATTTTCTTCGCTGCTGGCTGCTGCTGGATCCAACGCATCTTCGTCGGCACGCGACCCCATCCCTCCAGCGATCGGTGCGATGCGCCAGTTGAACAAGTAAAAGCGCAGGAATCCATCTCCAGGGCCAAACTTGAGCTCATGCGTAAACAGGGGATTGTCAAGTACCGTCAGACAATTCACTACGTCAAAGCCCTCCTTGTTCGCCAGCACCAGCATGTCGTTCATAAGCGCACACAGACGCGCCTTCAATCGCTCTCGACTGGCATGCGACTCAGTGTGCCAGGGGCGCACATCCGCTTCATCTGCCGCTTCCGCTGGTGACAGTCGGCTTAGTGCACTGCACTGCCACGCAGCTTGGCCGCGTTGCCGCGCCGCCTCGTACGGCGAGATCGTCTGATCCGTCGCCTGCTGGGCAGGCGGCGGTGTCGGCGTCGATGCACTTTGCTGCGCGGCGCCGTCGTCAAACGCCGCGTCCGTCGCGTAGTAAAACAAGTAGGCTGCCTCGAGCGTGTCATATTGTTCATGGCCCAGGAGCGTCGATGGCAGGCTGTAGAAGGAGAAAAAGTCTGTGATCGCACCGTCGTGCCGCTCAACCACATACGCCCACGTCACGGGACGTGTATCTAGCGGCACAGCTTGCGCAAACAAATGGCGCACCTCCGCATCTGAAAAGCGCGGTGCCATGTCAAAGCGCGCCATGTATCTGCGCAGCAAGCGACCGACGGCGGGCACATCGCGAGTCTGCATTGGTCGCAAGCCCGGCAAACTGGTCGTTTCTGGCAGCTTGTACCGCGCTTCGTGCTGCGCCATTGACATGCCACGCGGCACGGAACTAAACCCCACCTCGACCAGCTTACGCGCGTGGAGCGTTCGATGGTAATAGCGTGCACACGATATGGGCGTCGGCAGAACCTGCCCGGCTGTGTAGATGGCCTGGAAAATCCCACTCTTGTGGCACCTGCGTGTCACTTCCTTGATCAGCACAGGCGCAAGTCGCTTGCTGCGCAGAAGCTTGTGCACACACAAAAAGTTGATCTCTGTTACTTGCAGCACCGAGTCGTGGATACGCAGTTCCTGTGGAATGCCAGCAATGAACGCCACGAGCTTCTGGGATGACTTGACCCGCACACCGACGTGCCATGATTTGTCGTAGCCTGGATGATGAAGCACCCAGCGCAGAAATGCCGGTGAGTACTTAAAGCGCATGGTGGCTTCGCCATCTTCCACGTAGTGATGCGTCAGCAAGTGATACACTTCTGACAGTTGAGCGTCATCCTCCATATCGATGGTGACCCATTCAAAGTCCGCTGGCAGCGGCAGAGGCTTTGTGCTCACCAACTCTGGCGGCACATTCGGCTCAATTGCGCCTGTTGATGCTGCCTCGTGGTCTCCTAGCTGTTTCACGGGTTGCGTGTTCCAGAACTTGTGCTCCTTCTTGACAGCATGCGTGGCTTCGTGACTCTCTGCGCCAAGCATCGACAGTAACTTGGCAAGTTGATTCATTCCCGCTCCCACATTTGGTTCCGACATGCTTTCTGAACCTGCTGGAGCTGGCTCACCCTGCTTCGTGGATGACCTAGTCTCGGGCGGCGACACGTCTCGCTGTTGCGTGCGTTCGTCCTTTTTCGTCATGCTCGGATGCCTGTGCCTAGAACTTTGGCTCCTTGACAGACACGCACGCTCTTATGCGTAGTTCAGCTTGTCGAGAAAAGGGGGGAAGCGCTCGAGTGTGTGCGTGGATGACGCGTTCGCCCGCAACGTTCGCGCCCCTCAGTCGATGGGGTAAAGACACAATGGTTTCGTCGCCGCTCGATGAAATTCAGTCGTTTTTCCATGTGGACGCGGTGCGACTCCATTCACTACCGAACGCGCACGGGCGACAACAGAAATCTAGCACGTGATGCACCCTCGCTCGTGCCTGTCTACTCTTAGCCTCTTTCTTGCGACGTCGTTACAGGATTTGCGCGCTGAGACGTGGCGAGGCGTGGCGCGATACACCCAAGTGAGCGAGTCAGAGAAGGTGATCTTCTCCGCGAGGCATTGCCAAAAAAGATTGGTACACCGCTTGACCTGCATCAACAACCGCCAACCCTCAACCAAATACGCGCTGCTTGCGCAGCTGTCTGCACGACCAAAAGAGCACATCCAGTTCCATGTCGTACGGCTTCTTAAACAAGCAGGGTGCTGCGAGTGCAGGATCTTCATCCGCGGATACTCCCATCGTATGTGAAACGTGCCTCGGGCCCAATCCGTATGTCCGCATGTCCAAGCATCATTTGGGTAAAGAGTGCAAAATCTGTGGGCGCCCCTACACTGTTTTTCGATGGAACCCTGGGAATGGCATGCGCTTCAAACACACAGAAATTTGTACAACATGCGCCAAATTACGGCATGTTTGTCAGTCGTGCATTCTCGATCTCGACTACCATCTGCCTGCACAAGTCCGCGATGCTGCGCTGGGCTCCTCCGTCAAGATACCCATGTCAGATATCAATCGGCAATACTTTGTGAATCGCATGGATAGCCTCCTGGATGGCGCATCACCAGAAGCAACAAGAGAACTGGTCGGTCCTTCTCGTGCTGGACACGAGGTTCTTAAGAAGCTCGTTCACGCCCGCTCGGACTCCCCGTGGCAACAGCAGCAGTACCTTCGGCACCATGACCGCCCCCCCGTGTGCTCCTTTTATGCGCGCGGCGCTTGCACCCGTGGCCAGGCGTGTCCATACCGACACGAAGGTGCACAACACGCTGCATCCACACATACTATAACAAACTCTTCTACCAGGAGCGAGAGCCAGCGGCCATCACGCTCTGCATCGTCTATGCCTCTCATAGAAAAGGTGCCAGGCGCCAAGGCGTTAGACACACCGTCCGATGCACACATTCGCACATTGTTTTTTGCTAATCTTCCTGTCGATATGGACCAAGACAAGCTTCGCACCGTCCTGCTCACAAGCATACCGAAACTTGACCAGTGCAATGCCATTGCACACATCCAAATGATAATGTCATCACACTGTGCATTCGTCCACTTCGAAACGCGCGACAACGCCGAGTGTGCCGCAGACGCTTTAGCTACCAAAGTCTACATGCAAGGGCAACACCAAGTGCGCGTTGCATGGGGCCGGCGACCACCCTCATCTGCTTCATAGTGTAGCCCAATGTCTAGGAAACTGGTTCCGAATACGACCAAGATCCCAAATGACAGAGACGGGCCAAGGAAATAAAAAAAAAAAAAGAGAAACGAAGCTCACAAATACCCGACCCGACAGCACAACAACCCAGGCTGCATGGATTTTTGTTTCTTATCAGAGGAGGTTTTCTATTTCTTGCCTTTGCCTCCTTTGCCCTTTTTAGCCTGGACAGCTGCGCCGGGACGAGCTTCACGACCGCCACTCATCCAGCTCAAATCACTTTCGTCAAACGAAACAGAATTCTGCGCATGCCCCGCGCCATCATCGGCGAAGCGACGACGGAAGCGGCCAAGTCGGCCCATATCGTCATCAGCCTCAGCTTCATTCCGACCACCGGACAAAGGATTCCACAGAGGATGATTCGTAAAGTCCCGCGTCATTCGTGTAATGTGTCGAGGCGATGTGGTCGTCACACGCACCGACGATCCGTCCGCCAGGATCACCAAACCAGGGAATCGCGGCACCGGCCGTGGTAGAGGTGCTGTCGGGTCAGGCCCATCTTGCTGGGAGGATGCACACACACGCCGTCCCGTAGAAAAAGTGCGCATCTGAGCTGGTGCATTCCTTCCTTTCGTCTTTTCAATCTCTGAGAGCGTGGGAGCCGGTCGCACTTGCTTAATGGTATCATTGGAACCCAGCTCTGTGTGCTCCGTAAATCGTAGCTTATATGTCGCATTTTCGGCTTCTTTGTCCGCCACACCTTGCACTACATTGTGTTTCAAAATATAATTCACCTGCTCGCCCATATCCAAGCCCTCGTCAATCTTGGCAGGATCGCGCTCTTCTTTTGCACTGAGAAATCGCTGGCGAGTTTCTTGCCGCGCAGCCAAAAGCGCACGTTGGTCTCCGCGGAACAGATCGCGTGTTGTTCGCATAAGCGTGCGGTACAATGCTACCGCACGCTGTCGCTGCGCGCTTGTGAATGCTGTTGTTGCTACTGCCATTCACCTGCTATTTGTGTTGCTTGTATACAGGAACACACTTCTTGCCACGCTCACAAAACGACTTGTCTGGCTCGAATCGCCAACCGAGGTCTCTCCAGCGTTCAGTTACGTAATCTGTCGTCGACAAGTGCCTGGCTCCAGATACAGACAGAACAGGAAGTGGCAGCGCAAATCGAAAAACCAAATCACAGCTTGCCTAATAGACCGGTTATTCAAGTGACTTCTGACATAAGTGGCGGGCATGAGCGACGCAGGAGGCTGCTGCGATACATATCACGTGTCACTACACGTGGCATGATGCCGAGCACAGTGGCTGTGGCAACACAACTGCCGTAGCCGAAAAAAGATCTCACACGCACAGTGGTCCCATTTCTGTGCTCGGCCACACACATTAGTTGGTAGCATGGTGAGCCCCGCAGCCCCTGGACGATTGTATGTATCATTGCTGTTTGTTAGCTACTCGAACTTACACATACGGACAGAACTCGGAAAGTGCGCATCACAGTTGTGGCTGCCGATGGACTATCGAAGGTATGTTGTAGCAGACGGAAGAAATGGTCGTCTTCGTGCGTGGATGCAGTTGCTTACTCGTACATATAGCGTGATGTGTTCCGACTTCCCGACCCGTTTGCAATTGTCACGGTAGATGGAGAGCAAACACATACAACGTCTGTCATCAAAAAGACGCTCAACCCATATTGGAATGACTCGTTTGATGTTAATGTAAACGATGCATCTGTCGTTGCCGTACAGATCTTTGACCAGAAAAAGTTCAAAAAGCGCGATCAGGGGTTCCTTGGTGTTATTAACGTGCGGATCGCTGATGTCGTGGATCTGGAACTTGGCGGCAAAGCGCTCTTGACGCGCGACTTGAAGAAGTCAAACGACAACCTGCCCATTCATGGCAAGCTGATCATCGATATCAACACAAATGTCGCTGCTCCTCTAGCCCATGGTTCTGGTGCAGCCTCTTCCTCACATCTCACCGCGGGTGGACTCGCGCCAGTTGCCTCGTCTGCGTCTGTCTCCAGCGCGCCACACAGTGGTCGTGCACCGACCGTGGCTACTCAAGCATCGCCAGCAGTGCCAATGAGACCAGTTCCTCCTTCTGCCGCTGCCACTGCGCGTCCAGTCGCTCCAGGCAGCTCGACGCCATCACTTGAGCCCGTTGTACCCACGATTGTGCAAACAGAAGCCACCGCCCCCACCATGGCCTCCCACACTGCGCCTGCCATGTCGCCATCGAATTTGAACCAGTCGCGTGTTCCCGATAGCCGCGCGGATGACTTGGGCCCTCTTCCTCCTGGCTGGGAGCGCCGCACGGATCATCTCGGTCGAATCTATTACGTGGACCATAACACTCGGTCTACGACGTGGACACGACCGTCGGGTGATGTGAATGCTCAGCGGGCAAATGCAGAAATGGATCGCTCGCGTATGTCCAGCACGATTGTAGCGGACGATTTCCTTGGTGTTGAGGGACAAAACTCAGGGGCTGCTGGTTCTTCGACGCCCGTCACCGCAGCGACGAACGAAACGTCCACTGGTGCTGGACCCTTGCCCAGTGGTTGGGAGCAACGGACTACGGCGGAGGGCCGCCCGTACTTTGTTGATCATAACACGCGCACAACCACATGGGTTGATCCACGCCGTCAACAAATCTTGCGTATCATGGGCCCCAACGGCAACAACTTGAGCCTTCAGCCCCAGAGTGTAAGTCAACTGGGTCCACTCCCAAGTGGATGGGAGATGCGTCTCACTTCTACGGCCCGTGTGTACTTCGTCGACCACAACACAAAGACGACAACTTGGGATGACCCACGGCTGCCCAGTTCCCTGGACCAGAACGTGCCGCAGTACAAGCGCGATTTCCGCCGCAAGCTTATCTATTTCCGCTCGCAACCTGCGCTGCGTCCTATTCCTGGTCAGTGTCATGTCAAGGTTCGCCGCACGCATATCTTTGAAGACTCGTACGCGGAGATTATGCGCCAGCAGCCGAATGACCTGAAAAAGCGCTTAATGATCAAGTTTGAGGGTGAAGATGCCTTGGACTATGGCGGTGTCTCCCGTGAATTCTTTTTCTTGTTGTCTCACGAGATGTTCAATCCTTTCTACTGTTTGTTTGAATACAGCGCACACGACAACTACACCCTTCAGATTAATCCACACTCTGGTATCAACCCAGAGCACCTGAACTATTTCAAATTTATTGGTCGCGTCTTGGGACTTGCCATTTTTCACCGTCGTTTCCTTGATGCACACTTTATCGTCTCGTTCTACAAGATGATCTTGAAAAAGAAGATCACGCTTGCTGATATGGAAAGTGTCGACGCTGATTATCACCGCTCACTGCAGTGGATGCTCGACAACTCGATCGAGGGTATTATGGAAGAGACGTTCAGCACAATGGAAGACAAATTCGGCGAAATGGTCACAATCGAGCTCAAGCCCGGTGGCGAGCATATCGATGTGACCAACGAGAACAAGCGGGAATATGTGGAACGGATGGTCGAATGGCGTATTGTAAAGCGAGTCGAAGAACAGTTCCGTGCATTTATTAGCGGCTTCTCCGAACTGATCCCTCTGGATCTAATCAATGTATTTGATGAACGTGAGCTGGAACTGCTTATGGGCGGTATGTCAGAAATTGACGTCGACGACTGGAAGCGCTTCACCGACTATCGTGGCTTCACTGAGCAAGATGATGTTGTACAATGGTTCTGGCAGTGTGTGCAGCAGTGGCCAGCCGAGCAGCGCTCGCGTCTTCTGCAATTTGCCACAGGCACATCTCGTATACCTGTCAATGGCTTCAAGGATCTCCAAGGTTCTGATGGTCCTCGCCGCTTCACCATTGAGAAATCTGGCGAAATTAACCAACTGCCCAAGTCGCATACGTGCTTCAACAGGATTGATCTTCCACCATACCCATCCAAAGAAGTGCTGGAAAACAAGCTTGTGCTAGCCATTGAGGAGGGAATGCGCTTTGGCAATGAGTAAGAACAAGTAGATTCGAAGGTGTGAATGCATGGCTTGCTATGTAACCGTAGACATATATACATGTACATGGGACCTAATTAAGGGACAAGAGCAAATAAACAGAACTGACTTTCTCAAAGCAAATCAAACTACAGCAACATTCTATGTAATTACAACAAAGTGCTAATGAGAATGTTGGTGGATGTGTTCAAGTCACGGAGGAGACTGGAACTCGATTATGTAAAAGTACACAGATGCCTAGATCAAGCGGCATGCGCCACCGGTGATCTGCGCAAAAGGAAAGCTGGTGCCGATATAACACCGTTGAACACGAATGTACCGTACGCCATGATAACAAAACCCAAGCCTTGTACACTTCCCGATAATGGCCGCAAGACTTCCCAGCCTAGACATAGACTCACTGCACAAATACCAAGTGTGCGGAACGTATCGATCGTGCTGCGTGCTGTAGCGCTCAAATCCTTTGTCACGTTCAGACCCAGGGCATTATAAATGGCAATACTAGTAGCGCAGAGGAATGCACTCATTCGAACACTAGGCACACCCAGCGTCTGTGACCAACCTGCACGTAGATCAAAGATACCTCCCTCACCTTGCCTAGTAGAGCCGACAAAGTAGTGCATCAGCAGCATACCCACAGTTATTTGGCAAATACCAAAGATCCCCTCTAGTCCAACGACCAGCAAGGGATCCACACGATGTTGCTCCATGACCTTTTCTTCCCAAACAAACTGTGTTGCAGAGAACACCTGTGCACCTAGCACCATGGCAAGACCCAGCAAAGTCTGAGATGCCGTCTCATGCGATTTGGTCTTCAGTAACGCAAGTATATACAAGTTGGTGTCTGACTGGGCGGACTGAAGAAGGCTACTGAGCCCAACAATGCAAACACCGACCATAACAAGCACGAGACTGAGCCATTCGTAAAGAAGCATGTGGTAGCGAAGGAAAATCACACTGAGCAACCCAACCCACATTACCAATGCACCTCGAGTCATTTGGAACACACTTACAGGCATAATTAAAAGCGCTAGATTCATGAGTGTAGTCGCGAGAATATCGCACGTCGCTGGAAAGAAAAACTCGAGACTCCGAATGTACCATGGCTTGTCGGTCGTGCATGCTCCTAATGCAGAATACGGGATATTGGTGCCGTACGAGGGTTGCGACGGAGAATTAGATGAAATGAGTAGCACCTCTCGCTCACGTTGATCACCATTGTTGCTTGCTTGTTTGTCTCGGTACTTTTGTCGCATGGTGCTCAGGCCATAAATCGCCAAACACCATGCCTCACCCATGAACATTTGCAATGTCTGCCAAACTGGCTGCGAGTAATACACGCGATTTGCTGCAGATACATCATCACAGTTTTCTATACATTGCATATCTTGCCTGATGTAGTGTTAGACACAAGAACCAACGTCTACTCCCTAGCGGACACTAATTCGTTTCGCACGTTTCACACATGCCATGTACATACCATTTGAGCAAGATCGAGTTTAGAATGCCAGTCACAAACATGCTTGTGACAAGCGCCCACACATACAATCGTTTGCGAACTGACTTGGTCTTGTGTAATGAATGCATACTGCTGTGAAACCAGTCGCAGACGCGGTCTTCAACTTGACGTGTTCGCAAGTGGGGGTCTTCAGAAGATGGTGCGTGCGTATCGGCCGAATGTTCATTTTCAAGACGTCGATCAGTGCATCCCGCAGCATGACTCAGCAGGTGAAGACCAGGAACGCGCATTTGGTTGGTTTCCTCAAGGTCTGGATTCAGGTGTGGAGTAGATCTAGTCTCAAAAAAGGCCTCACCCACTCAGTCGACAGGCGATATCTAGCACGTGATCATCTTATTACTTTTGGCTTACGTTTTCGATGTGGGCCGAAGCTTTCAGATCGCACTCGCATCTATTAAATCAACCGCGCGTCGTCATCGTCGGCATTATTGCCGTCGTTACTGCCCATGGTCGTGTTGGAGTACGAGGCGTCTCCACACGCAAAGAACCGCATAGTACCAACCTTTTCTGATGCGCCATTCTTTTATGATAGGACAAGATACCAAAATGATGGTGCGCCAGACCTCAACGCCGGTGCTTTGCTTGCCGACGCGAACTCTGTTCATGTAAGTCGCGAGTTCCCACTTTTATGACGTGAAATTTTTTCAGTGCTGACGAGCAGTCACACTTTAATCCGCGAGTTTCATATTATTTTTCGGCTGGTGTGTCGGACTATGTACGTGATTCAGCACAAGGAGACCTGTTCGAGAAAAGATATGCTAATGTCACCCGCAGCATTACGGAGAACACCACCCCATGAAACCCGCGCGACTTGCACTAACAAATCGACTTGTACATGGATACGGCTTGCATAAGTATATGTCCGTGTATTCACCACGATGGGCATCGCGTGAGGAACTGGAAATGTTTCATGACAGTGATTATGTTGACTTCCTTAGCACCGCCACACCGTCTACACCATTGTCATCTGCATTTACCCGATTCAATTTTGCCGACGATTGCCCCGTATTTGACGGCATGTACGACTTTTGTCGGGCATACGCCGGATCATCGCTCGCGGCTGCCCGTAGGCTTGCTGCTGGAGCCACGGACATTGCTATTAACTGGACAGGAGGGCTTCACCATGCAAAGAAATTTGAAGCCAGTGGGTTTTGCTACATCAACGATATCGTTCTAGCGATTTTAGAACTCTTGCGGACGTTTCCACGTGTTCTGTATATTGACATCGATATTCACCATGGTGATGGTGTACAAGAAGCCTTTTACACATCCAATCGTGTCATGACAGTGTCTTTCCACAAGTACGGGAACGATTTTTTCCCATGCACTGGCGACATTAGCGAAACGGGAGTCGGGCTAGGCAAGCATTTTTGCCTTAATGTGCCGCTGCAGGACGGCATTGACGATGGTGCCTACGTGTGTCTTTTTAAAAGCGTAATTGAACCCTGTGTTTATACCTTCCAGCCAAGTGCCATTGTTCTCCAGTGCGGTGCTGACTCGTTGGGTCTCGATCGGCTCGGCTGCTTCAATCTTAGCATTGCTGCACATGGTGAATGTGTTGCCTTCACTAAAGCATTTGGCCTCCCGATGCTCGTTCTTGGCGGTGGCGGCTACACGATCCGCAATGTTGCACGCTGCTGGACATACGAAACATCCGTGCTAACAGGCACGCAGATTCCAGATGATTTACCTCATACCCCTTATGATGCGTTTTTTGCGCCAACGCATCGTCTTCACGAACCCCTTATCGCACGCGTTGAGAACCAAAACACGCGCACAAGTCTCGAACGAACGCGAATTCAAGTATTGGAAAAACTGCGCTATCTCCACGGAGCACCCAGTGTACAAATGAATGAGCTACCTCCCGATTTGGCTGGCGGTTGGGTTGATGAACCTATCAAAGATTATCCCTGAAGTTCCGTCCACAGATGTTAGACTCGGATTCGATTGTATATGTAAAATAGTACCTAATTACGCCTTGTTGCAGATGTGGAAGTTTTTCAGCGCCGCGTTGGCCGCTGTCGTCGGAATTGCGTTGTTGCGTGCACCCACATGCCAGGAAATACATGCGATGTGGGTGGGCTGAATCTTTCTAAATTTTTGTTGGCGACAATGTGTCGCTAAAATCCGCCGAGGCACGAGTCTCGGAATGCGTAGCCACGTGTCGAATATCTATCTGTAGAAACGAACTCGAACTAGACTCAGTTTAAAATGGTGGCTGTGACACATACATGTACCTATTGCTTTCGCCCATCCACCCCTCTATCTAATGAAACTCACACTCATTTCGTCTGCCCTGCTTGTTGTCGGGGCAAGTGCTAAGTTGCACACGCCCAGCACCCATGTCGATTATGTTCGCCGCGCTCTTCCCTCTGATGCTGCTGGTTATGCTAAGCTAGACAATCCAACCAAGGAGTGCAAATATTATACGCCACCTGAAATGGAACAGATGTTGAAGGACCGTCTTCCAAAGGCTGGAAAAGTTGCGGACATCTTGCCGAATGATGACGAAGCAAAGAAGGTCTGGAAAGAGATCCAGGATATGGGCATTATCCCTGAAGAGGTCAAGACAAAACCCGATGCATCAAATGGTAAGCATGCGGAAGTGGATGTTAAATCTGCGAACTACGATGCGGACAAGGATCCAGATTGTTGGTGGTCTGCCAGCCAATGCACCAAGCCGAAGCACAACAAGATTCCCGAAGATATCGCCGTATGTCCAGAGGGAAGCACATATGGATTGACCTTTGATGATGGACCCAACTGCTCGCACAATGCGTTCTACGACTTTTTGAAGCAAAAAAAATTGAAGGCATCGTTGTTCTATATCGGCACCAACGTAGCTACCTGGCCTTATCAGGCTCAGCGTGGTCTTGCCGATGGACATGACATTTGCGTTCACACATGGTCTCACCCTGCAATGACGACCTTGTCTGACTCGCAAGTATTTGCCGAACTCTTCTACACAGTCCGGGTCATCAAGGCCGTTCTTGGTATTACGACCACATGCTGGCGTCCTCCATTTGGTGATACTGATGATCGTGTGCGTGCTATTGCAGCCGGTCTGGGATTGCGCACAATTCATTGGAGGGAAGACACTGATGACTGGCAGATGGCTTCAACTGGATCGCCCAAGCAGGTTCGCCAGAATTACGATAAAATCGTCGACAAAGCTAGTAATGAAAGCCCTATTGTACTGGCTCACGAACTCCACAACGATACGATGAGCATATTTATCGAGAAAGAATCAAAAATTGCAGATGCTTACAAGCATGTGGCTCCTATCAGCGCTTGTATGAATGTCACGAATCCTTACATGGAAAACCAAATTGTGTATCCAGACTTCGAAGAATATACTGGCGGCAACGCGAATTATAAAGGCTTGCCTGACATGAGCAATATGAAAATCAATCCTAACGTTGACTTTAGTGCTCTGTCGCTGGCTAAAATGGACACTGGCTTTGCACCAGGTGGTGAGAACAAGAAGCAAACCGACACTGGTTCAGCAACTTTCTCTTCTGACTCATCGGATGATGGGAGCAAGAATGCCAAAGGCTCTAAAGACGGTGGCAGTGGTGGTAAAGACAACAGCCATAAGGAGAACGGCGCCATCCAGTTTTCCTCTTTGTCTTTATGGGCCGCACTTCTTAGCTCTATTACGATAACCTTCGTTGCATTCCAGGTTTAACTATTGGATTTATGATGTAGATTATCCTGAATAAAAATTGCATGACAACTTCTTGACTTTTGCTGAGTCCAATTAGAAAACAATATAATCTATAGTTTTGTAGTCTGAAAATAAATTGGAAGGCAAAAAGCGAGGTCCTGCGCGGAGTCGAACCGCGGCTTAAGGAACTCTAGACCCAGCAAGTCAGAAACCTTCGGACTAACCGTTATCCTACAGGACCTTCTGATGATAGGTTCGGTGATAACATAAATAAACACAAGCGAGTGCATTGATGGCACGAACAATTCATAAATCATTTGTTCGGTTCTCCCGCACTTTGTAGCTTGATGTCTATCAACTATGGTTTGTCGTGAGCCTCATCTTAGGTATCAAGACAGCAAATGCAACGAATTTGGAACTAAAATACCCATTCATTTCGGCCTGATTTGTGCGTGTAATAGCGCTTTTGACTTGCGATTGTTATCGCGCCGAATGCGTTGACTTTCTCGGAAAGTCTTCAACTTGGGACATGTCCACATTTCGTTACGTACGATCACGTATCCTTTGGGAACATACAATTATTTAATGCCGCTGTAGATGGTCTCAAGTTTATACAAGAGAACTAGCTTTTGTATAGTCACTAACTTTGCATTTGCTCTAGAGATTTCTAAAAGGTATCTTAGTTGGGACTGCTCTAGTTACTGACACACTACTATTTTACGATCTTACAGGATTCGTCAACACGTTTGCTTGTCTGAGGTGGCGCATATCCTTGAGATGATGCGTAACGCTTCGCAATATTCATTCTTTCTATCTATCGCACGGCTTTGATCCTCACGTATGCACAAGCCACGCGGGAACACATGTGAAGGTGGCAGTGCAAGTGGTATTATATAATCTGAGATGAGCCAACTAATAATAGTGCATTCCCAAAGTTAACCTTAGGTCTATTCGTAAGGCACGCATGTGTCGCGCTTAAAGCATTCAAATGCCTTGCATTCTACACATCACATAGAGTTTATGGCGTAACAGCTGACTAAACGCATGCATTCACGTGGATAAAACCCCTGGTCTTATTCCAATGCTCACGTCGGGCTGGATCCATCTCATCGTCCGGACGTCATGCAGTTGACAACAAGTCTGATTATTGCCTCTGCTGCCCTCGCGAGCGCCACGGCCTCGCTTCATGATGTGAACAGCCCACATCTTGCGCGTTTGCAGCGTCGTCAGTCTAATCAGGATGCAGCTTCTGTAGCGAAAGAGACTGATCCAAAGCAAGAATGCGCAGCCGCGTATCAAAACCCTCTCGAAGGACTGAAGGGCAAGAAATTGCCTGAACCCCAGAAGATCGCCGAGATCATTGATGGTGACGATGAGGCGAAAAAAGTATGGCAGGAGATCCAAGATTCCGGTATAATTCCGAAAGACGTGAAGCAAAAGAAGGACACTACAAGTGACCAACAGACTTCTAACATGGGTACATCAGCCCAAGCCTCGAACTATGATGTCCAAGGCGATCCTGATTGCTGGTGGACCGCCAATCGATGTACTGAACCGAAGCATGACAAGATCCCGAAGGATATTAGCTCGTGCCCGGAGCCTAGCACTTGGGGCCTTACATTTGATGATGGCCCGTATTGCTCCCACAATGAGTTTTACGACTTTTTGAAGAAGAAGAAGCTCAAAGCGACACTTTTCTACATCGGGACTCAAATGTACAATTTCCCTTTGCAGGCACAGCGCGGCCTTGCTGACGGGCATGATATTTGCGTCCATACTTGGGCCCACCGTTACATGACTACTTTGTCGAATGAACAAGTATTTGCTGAGTTGTTCTACACGGCCCGTGCTATCAAGATCTTGATGGGCGTGACTCCCTCATGCTGGCGACCACCATTTGGCGATACGGATGACCGCGTTCGTGCTATTGCTGCGGGTCTTGGTTTGCGTACAATTTTGTGGGAAGAGGATACACACGACTGGCAGGTTGATCAGGGCAAAACGGAAGATGACATTCGAAACAATTACCAGAACATCATCGGCAAAGCGGACAGTGAGAGCCCAATCGTTCTCTCCCACGAGCTTTCGACAAAAACAATGAAACTGTTTGAGGAAATGGAGCCAAAGATTTCGGATGCGTACAAGCACATTGTTCCGATCACTGCATGCCAGAATGTGACGAAGCCTTACGCGGAAGACATTACGTACCCCGACTTTGCCGACTTTATTAAGGGCAACATTGAGCCAAAAGGTGTTCCTGACATTGGTGACATAAAGGCCAACCCAGACGCTGATTACAAGGTGGTCAAGCTCTCTGACATGAAGAATGGCTATGCCAATCCAGGGCAGGGATCTAGCGGTGGCTCCAAAGATGGTTCTGGTAATGGCTCTGATGGTGGCTCGAAGGACTCCGGAAAAGATGGCAAGGGCGAAAATGGCTCTAGCAGCTTGCTTGACGCCAAGATTGGTGCCATTTCTGTGCTTGTTGCTATGGTCATCGGCACTGCAGTTGTTGCCTTTTGATGAACACCTCATCTGATAACAATGTCGGGTTTCCATGAAGCTTTTCTGCGCGATCGTTTCCATTCTTTGCTATTTACTGTGAAGCTGGTCCACTTCTTTGCCTTTCCACAGTGGTGCAGTGAATTTTCTGTGATATATGAATATAGTATCTCAGTAGCAAATTCAATATATCGTTTAAGACTCTGACTGAGGGCGTGTGTTAAGTCTGCCGAGGTTTCAGTGCATGTGTCAACCTTGCATAGATTTTAAGGTGGAAACTCGAGAGTGCGTTGATCATACAACGCGCGCATGTCTTCATATACGATCCCTACATGTTAACGTCGCGAGCCCGCCACCGCTTCGGGGCCGATGGTTTGACGACATATAGATGGAATAGTTGAATCTAACGCTACAGACATTGTCATCACGGATAGCTCGTTGCATTTGTTTAAGTGTGCCTCAACACATCGAGGGACTAAAACCAAGATTCTTCAGCTTGTTAAAAAGATCCAAGATATTAAAACTACCTCTGATGTTTCAAACATCTATACAGCTGGGAAACATGGGTCACTGGAATGATGTTGGTGCAGGGTTGATTCATCGACTCTGCGTCGATGTTCTTCGAATCACTCGCAGCTTGCTTTTGTGCAGGATGGTCAATGGCTTTACCTTTATGGTGTGATGCGGCACGTGACCGACATGCGTTCATCCTGGGTCTCATTCATGAGATGTGCATCGATCTTCGTCACTGGTGGGTCCATGCGGACGCGAGATATAAAGCAGTGGCTAAGCGCTGCCGACCCGGCAGAGGCGGAGTCACCATATGATCCAGATGATGACATGGCACCAGAAAATCAGGTGCCAGTGTACTCGACCCAGCTGGAAGAAACTGAGTCTGATTGGGATGCATTTATCACTCACGCCGCCGCGCGGCTTCGTGATCGTAAAGAGAAGCGTCGTTATCTGTTTGTCTCTAACACTGTGCCGCTAGTAGCTAGTGACCCTGGAACAAGCTCAGAAGAACGTGTAGAGCTATTTCAGCTCTTGTTGCAGACGACGCTGTCTTACAACGACAGGAAATCTCGCGTATGTCTAGTTCGTGCTGGATGCACACTGCTAGATACAGACACGGCACACTGCCCTAAACAGCCATTGTCCAGTATGCTCGTAAGAGAGTCTGTGCATGCATTACAACCTGAAGTTGAGCGGACGACTCGGTCGGATTTGCGACTTTGTTGCACGCCATTACGTCTTGTTGCACTGTACGATTGGGTCTATTGTGTTCTTTCGTATGTATTACATGGCGAGCACGCGTCTATCAAAAATGATTCAAATTTCATGCTACTTGTGAAAATGTATGCCCGTTTGCATGGGACCTATGTGGCAGCACTCGTCCGGAAGCGCATGTGCATTTCAAGCGTGTCAGCACGGCTCCGCCAATGGGAATCAGATCCGGGATGTCTTTCACTGCTACTGCACGCAGCGTTGAAGCTTCCTGCGGCGGAAGCACTCGCTTCATGTGCACTGCAAGGGCACTTGATCACAGCCTGTTGCTTGGAGATGAAAGATACACAACGTGCTGGTGCGTTAGAGCTCGTACAAAGCATTAAAGTGCTGGTGCTGCAGTTCTACTCAACAAACGTCCTCAGTTCCAAAGTCCCGTTGCCCGAGACGTTACGCACAGCGAAGTCACATCCATATCGGCACTTTTTCAAGAGCGTCGTTACACCTGCTGACTTGGACGAGCACGTGTTGCCCACGCTTCAAAAGATGCTTCTTCGCTCACCAGAACATGCATTCTACGATCTTGGCGTACTCTGCACATGTGTTGCTGTGGACAAGACTTCTATCTTGTCGCGCTTCCAAAATGTCATGGTCTCATCGATTGCCTCGTCGAATCCAGCAACACGCGAGGCCGTCTTGTCTCTGAGCGACTCATTGTTCAAGGCGGATGACATAACTGCATTTGCTGATGCAGTTTGTAAGAGTATCAAGGCAGGGGATGTGCGTTCTGAAGAACAGCGCCTCGCACAATATAAGCTTCTGTGGTCCTGTGTGCCAAATGAATCAAACAGTCCAGGCCTGCTAGGATCTATGGCTCCCGTGCTACTAAAGGAAACACAGCCATCGAGTGTCGCAGCTGCTGTTGATGCTGTGTCGAAGCATATCCATTTCTTGCTCGAGCATGATGTAGAGGTGCCGTCTGCATTCATGAAGGCGTTTATTGGCAAGACGAGCTCCCCGAAGCCGCCAGTGCGTGCTGCCGCGCTTTGTGGCATGTACCCTGCTATCTGCGCATGTGAACCAGGAATGACCTGTTTCTCCAAGGAACAAAAAAATTGGCTGGCATTCTGGAAAGACCTACTACCATCACTCGGGACCAGTGTCAAGTCTGCGCTGTCCAGTGCACTGACCTCGCCGGAAGCAGCGCTCGAGGGCTGCATTGCTACTGCACTCATATGGGGCGCGATCTCCCAGGAACATTCGCTGCGTGATTCTGCACTACCGCTCGCGCCTCTTGATGCACTGTTGGCCACAGGCGCGAAGCCATCGTTCCTCCTAAATGAGAAAGTGGCTCAAAAAATGAGTGAGCTTCATACAGTGCATTGGCATGCGAAAGCTTTCTATACGGTACTGCACCACACAAATCCGATGTCATGGCATGACAAGGAGTTTGCATCCCACATGTGCGCTCTGCTCCGATGCTACGTATATCACACTGTACAAATTGGCGCACCCAATCACGGTCCGCTATTCGTGCAAGGTGCACGATGGCACGCGCATAGGATTGTTCAATATGTGCACCGACACGATGAGCGACTTGCTCTTCACATGGTGCGGCACGTTTTGTCGAGTGAACCAGAGCTGCCAACGGATGTCGCACGGCTATTGGTTGAATGTATGTCATCGTTGAATCTTTTCCCAGAACTGGTCGTCCTAGTGCATGCTCCTCAGCTGCAGGATACGGAACATGATTGCTTTGTGAAATTATGTCGCAATGTGATGAGGCAAGTGGGGCCTACTGGGTCTGTTACTTACGACAACCTTGATCCACACGAAATTCTTCGAGACTATGCAGACTCGGTCATCCAAGCCATTTACGAGGCACAAAGCGATCCGACATGGCGCGTAGCAGCGGAGGCGGCACTGGCGTCCATCTTGTTCATCGCGCCTGATGCCGTGCTGGGCCGGATCTGCGGCGACATTGTGCGTGATATGTCGGTTAAATCGATCGAAGCTTTCAGTGAACAAGATGTGGCAATTTGGCGTGCCTCAGATGACAAGCCATTCATTGATGTGCTGTCCTCAAATAAGCAGGAACTTGACAAAGGTCGCACTACCAGTATGGACAAGTGGGATGCTGAAGTGCGTGCGTCTATTGCCGCCAAGAAAGCTGCTACCACACCAAAATCGCTCACGAAGCAAGAGCAAGCTGCTGTCGACACGCAACTTGCACGTGAACGAGAAATTCGCTCGTTGGTCGAGCACGAGCGGACGCGCGTCATTCTCGCTCTCAACCGCGCTTTCATTGTGGCGCGAGCCCGTGCGACTAGCTCTGACATATTTGCGCTGACAGTGGCTGTGCGTACATGCCTGGGTAATGTGCGTGCTCGTGAGCTAGGAGTAACAGATACAGCGGTGGATGCTCTGGCCATGCTCTCGCGCGCAGGCGAAGCTCGTGTGCAAACTGTGTGTGGTTTTATCTTGAGTGCGATGCTGCGTGAGATTGACGGGAAACTTGTCCCGTTGGATTATTCGCTCGAATCAGGCGAGGAGATCGAGCTTCGCATTCTGTATCAATTGCGTTTCCTCGTGGATGCTGCGCCATTGGAACGCTCGTCTTGTGGCTTTGTAATCCCCTGGCTTACGCATTTGATTGCAAAGAGTCGTTTGTGTGGCGACGAAGACAAGGACGACCAGGTTGTTGAGCGACTGCAGTTGGCATTGGATGTGCTCGCAGCGCATGCGGTATATGGCTCAGACCCGCAATTTCCACGTGCTGAGGTTTTGGGCTCGCTACTGGTCCTTTTGCGTAATATTCCGATGCTAATGCACGACGCGATCGCAGCACTTCGGTCGTATGGCGACATGATATCTCATGAGCAGCAGGGTCAGACTGCACTGATAATCGAGCTTTTGGATGCTGCACTCTCGGATGAACGCCGTGAGCGGGATGGTGCGCTACAGTGTCTGGTATCACTGGACTTGACAGAACTCGAGTTCCCTCGCGCTGTCTGGCTCGCAATGCATTCAGACCTGAAAGCTATCGCAACGCAAGTATGGGAGGAGAATGCTCTGGATGTTCCATCGACGTATGTGCCGGCGTTAGTCCCACTCTTGCAACATGCTCACAAGTACGTGCGAGAGAGTGCAGCGCGCTCAATTGGTGCAGCATGTGCATTGCATCCTGACACATTCCCTGAGCTTTTGGACGCGCTGCTCATGCTATATCGTTCCGAAAACTACTCGCTCGAACCCGAGTACGACCAGTATGGCATGGTAATTGAATCGACGCTGAATCGCCAAGACCCTTGGCACGTTCGTCTCGCTGTGGCCTGGACGCTACATGCCGCTGCGCCGTCGTTCCGTCCGGCGGATGTCGTGCCATTCTTTCTGTTTGCCCTGCAGCCAGGTGTTGCGCTAAGCGATCGGAATGAGGACGTCAGCCATGCCATGCTCGATGCGTGCACGTCTGTGATCGATGTGCATGGCGCAAACGTTCTCTCCGATCTGCTCTCGCACTTAGAAGCGAGTCTTGAGAGCGAGAGCGACGCGGTTACCGAGGCGTCTGTAGTCTTGTTGGGTCGCATCGCTCAGTATCTACCGGCGGACAGTCCGCAGGTGCGTCGCGTCGTGGATCGCCTGCTTTCCGCTCTACGGACACCCAGCGAACTCGTGCAAGAGGCTGTGGCTTCTTGCTTGCCGGTGCTTGTTCGCACGACTGCTGTAGCCAAGGATGTGCCGGGCATTGTTGATGATCTTTTTGTCGACCTTCTACATGGCGAAAAGTATGCTACACGGCGTGGCGCAGCATACGGCTTGGCGGGCATTGTAAAAGGCCGCGGTGTGTGCTCTATTCGTGAGCTGCATATTTTGACACGACTAGCCGAAGCGATCGACGATACAAGCGTGTCGACGATCCGGCAGGGTGCCTTATTCGCGTATGAAATGCTTGCCGCTACATTGCAAGTGTTGTTGGAACCATATGTCGAGGGTATTCTCGAACATTTGCTTGTGTGCTTTGGCGATACACATGCAGATGTCCGAGAAGCGACGCAGGATGCTGCACGAGTGTTGATGCGTAGCCTGAGCGGCCAATGCCTGAAACTAATTTTGCCATCTCTATTGAGCGGCCTGGATGAAAAGCAGTGGCGTATGAAGAAAGGTGCCGTCGAGCTTCTGGGTGCGATGGCATTCTGTGCACCGCGGCAATTGTCCGCGGCGCTGCCAACAGTCATCCCCCGTCTGAGTGACGTCTTGACAGACTCACACCGCCAGGTCAGCACGGCTGCGAATCAGAGTCTCAAGCAATTTGGTGAAGTGATCCACAATCCAGAGATCCAGTCACTCGTGCCGGTGCTGCTCAAGGCGCTTGTCGATCCAAACGCCAAGACAGCGAGCGCACTGAAGGCGCTTCTTCGCACAAAGTTTGTGCACTACATCGATGCGCCATCGCTAGCGCTGATTGCGCCGATTATCGAGCGTGGTCTGCGTGAGCGGACCGTTCTCCTTCAAAAGCAAGCGGCCCAGATCGTTGGCAATCTGGCATCACTTACCGACACGCGCGACTATGTGCCGTACCTGAGCAAGTACACACCGCTCGTGCGTGTGGTGCTTGTGTCACCGGTGCCAGATGCTCGTGGCATTGCAGCAAAGGCGCTCGGCACGCTTGTTGAGCGACTGGGCGAGGTCCACTTTGCGGACTTGGTCCCGTCCTTGCTCCAGGTCCTGCAGACCGACGCAACAGGTGTCGATCGCCATGGCGCTGCACAGGGTCTAGCTGAAGTACTTGCTGGTCTGGGTATGGAGCGCATGGAGCGACTGCTGCCGACGATCATTGAAAACACACAGGACAGCACATCGTACGTGCGGGAAGGCCACCTCGCGTTGCTGATCTACCTGCCGGCTACGTTCGGTGCGCGCTTCATCCCTCATCTCGGGCGCATCGTGCCGCCGATCGTCGCAAGTATGGCGGACGATATCGAGTCTGTACGAGAGGCGAGTCTGCGGGCCGGTCGCATGCTCATTTCCAACTACACGCAGCGCTCTGTCGATCTGCTGCTGCCACAGTTGGAACCGCGTCTCTTTGATGCGCGGCACCGCGTTCGACTGTCGGCGCTGCAGCTCACGGCTGATATGCTATTCCGTGTGTGTGGTATTTCCGGAAAGGCAGAAGTGGAAGACGAGACAGACGAGGCTGCTGCGGCCAGCAGCAGCGTCCAAAAGACACTCGTCCAAGTGCTCGGAGCTGATCGGCGGGCTCGGATTCTTGCAGCCGTCTTCATCTTGCGACAAGACCCGAGCATACCTGTGCGCCAGACGGCCGCTCACACTTGGAAGGCACTTGTGCACAACACGCCCCGCACTGCCCGCGAAGTTCTCCCTGTTATGCTTGACCTACTCCTGGGTGGCGCTCTCGCGTCCGATGATTCTGAGCAGCGCGACATGGCAGGACGCACACTCGGCGAGCTGGTGCGCAAGCTGGGCGAAAAGATTCTCAGTGAGACAGTGCCGATCCTCAGCGAGCGTGCGATGCATGCACCCACCTCGTCGACTCGCGCCGGTGTGTGTCGTGCCGTTACGGACATTCTGGCGAATGCGACCAAGACGCAACTTGAAGACCATGAAGACGCACTTATTGGTGTTGTGCGACATGCGCTGGGCGATGAGGCGCCGGATGTACGTGCAGCAGCAGCTCATGCGCTCGACGCGATGCAGGCTCACCTGGGTGGCCATGCGATCGACGCCACCATTCCTACCTTGCTCGAGGCGTTGGACGACGAGCGCGCCCCGACCGCGCTCGCGGCGCTCAGGGAAGTTGTGCGCACACAACCTGAGGTTGTCTTCCCCGTCGTCGTGCCGACGCTCGCTCATGTCCCGTTATCCGACTCACATGCGTCCGCGCTGGTCGCCTTGCTGCCTGTTTCAAGCTCCGCGCTTGCGCAGCAGGTGAATGTGATTCTCAGCAGCCTTGCAGCATCGTGCGATGATGAGACGCACGTGAAGTACGAAGTGGCCGACGCGCTCTTCGCTGCCATTGGCGATATCGACACATTGCACCAGACTGTGATGCAGATCCTTGGCTGGCTCGGCGCTCGTCAGGCCTCTCGCCAGGCACTCGCATGCCACTTGTGGGTGCACTTCACGAAGCACGTGACTGTGTCGTGGGCCGACTACGAGATGGATGTGATGCGAAAACTGATCGCACTCTTCGAGCCTCCTGAGAAGCGTGTGTACACGGCAGCGCGTTCTGCCCTCGAAGCTTGTGTGCAGACGATCCCGAAGGAACACTGGGGCGCTCTTGTTGTGCCATTGCGACGAGCGCTGGAATCCACGGGTGCACCTTCGTCACACCTACCTGGCTTGTGTCAGCCACGCGGAGCCTCGCCTTTCGTTCCCGTTCTTCTACATGGCCTGCTCCAAGGCACAGCCGAGCAGCGCGAGCAGGGTGCACTGGGTCTCGCGGATCTTGCCGAAAAGACCTCCGCAGATGCCATCAAGCCCTTCATCACTGCCATGGTCGGTCCATTGATTCGTCTGTGTGGTGATAGGCATGCTCCACCCGTCAAAATTTCGATCGTCACGTCTCTCGACACCTTGGTACGCAGCGTGCCGATGCTCGTGCGGCCCTTCTACCCGCAGCTGCAGCGCTCCTTCCAAAAAGCCCTCTCAGACACCGCCAGTGGTACGGTGCGCATGAAAGCTGCACACGCGCTTGGATTCCTCATGGGCCTACAGACACGCGTGGAAGGCGTTGTATCTGAGCTTGTTCAAACCATTTGCGATGCTCTTGTGTCGCCTGACGACACGTCAGATGCTGCTATCGTTGCTCTCGCGTGTATCCTGGACCATGCACCGCAGGACAAGATCGGCGAGCAGACTCGTGCATCTGTTGTTGGATGCCTGGAGTCGGCATTCCATGCCGAAGAAGAGCCACGTGAATCGATCAAGCGTGCACTCGCTGATTTATTTGCATCGTTTATCAAGTTCGACACCAATGCCATACAACCACTTCTCGCTTCTCAGGTGCTGCAACCGGCTCCCGTCGATGTTCAGTTGGCTGCTTTGTGTGTACGTGCTTGTCTAGAGAATGCATCTGACACACTGTACGACGTTGCACGCCCACCATCGCTCGTGGCGCAACTTACAAGCGCATGGCTTAGCGAGGCTCCCTCTGTCGCTCGCATTGCGCGCGAAGCTCGCGACATGATTCGGCGAACGTCGCCATGGGCCACAGACGCGAGCGTGACTTCATCACTGTAAGTTTTTCTGTCTTCGCGCCTGTATTGTTTCGTTGTGCCTTTTCCGCCTAAGCGACTACCCATGTCTATACTACAAAAAGCCTGTTTCGCGTAGAGAGTTTTGCAGGATGGTTTCCTTCACAGCTGCAAATACCAAACGAATATTCGTCGTATCCGTCGCTTGAGTGATGTGTGGATAGATATTCAACCGAGCATGATTCACGCGTGTGAAGCGCCACAAAATGTATTTCGCTGCTTTGTTCACGTCATTGCCGCCCGTGTATTCCGGGAAATAATCCGACAACGGGCGCCGTGCGAGCTTCTGCTTGAAAATATCAATCTTGTTCAGAAACAGAATAATCGACGAGCGCTGGAACCAGCCTGTAGTACTTCGTTAGCACACATGCGCTCACTTCGCCTATGTATACGTACGACTGTTAATAATGCTTTCAAAGAGCACAAGACTCTCTGCCATGCGGTTCTGGCTGCTATCTTCTAGCAGAACCTGGTCGTACTCGCTCAGTGCGACACAGAAAATGACCGATGTGACTGAGTCGAAGCTGTGAATCCATTTACTCCGCTCCGAACGCTGTCCTCCGACATCGACGAGATGAATCGACATGTCTCCTGTCTGGAAACGCGTCTCCGAAACACCGAATGTCTTTGATCGCGCATGTAACACATCTTCTTGCGTCGGAATGTACGTATCAGTTGCGATACGCGCGACGGAATTTAAGAAGCTTTACGTGTGTGAGTCATCGAGCCCGTCAACATGCGTCGCCATATACATACTATTCCGCATTATCCATCAAATAAAATTCATCACGCCGCTCCATGAGTCTCGGAATGACGGGGTCGCTCCATAATGACTCGATCAGCTTCCCCATATCTGCCGGCAGGAAAGCATTTGGATCAGCAGGCACTTCATACTGGGTCAAAATATCGGCTGCTTCCTGTGTGAAGCGTTAGTCTTGCTTCGTCAACGCGAGCTTCCGGCTGCGCCATGCGTTCCCCACCAACATGCACCTGTCGCGTCTAAGGCCAAAAAAGGGGCCCGTATCAAAGACAGAGGGAAACGCCTCTTAGCCGTGCCGATTAACCATCACGTACCCTGTTCTCCAGTCGCTCAGGTTCCATCCCAAGAAGACGCAGCGCCAAAGCAATCGCGCGTGCTGAGTCCACAACATTCTTGATAACTGTCAAGCGGAACATATATAGCTCCTCCTTCGAATAGCCATTTTGGTGAATAATCTTCATTTGCTTTACGATCGTCGACTTGCCCGACTCGCCACTCCCTAGTAAGAGGATCTTGTATTCCTGTTTGCCTTGCCTCGTTGACTCATTAAGATGTTTATCGATTTCTGAGCTTCGTTGCCGCGCATCTTGATCAGCCCCACTAGCCTCAGGCTTCGATCCACATAGACCCATCTCGCTGTGACAACAACGTATGCCTGCCCGCAAACGGAGCGTGGGAGCGGAAGGTACGAGCCGTTGTATGAGTTGGTGTGGAAGAAATCCCCACGCACCTTGCCTCTCCCTCACTCACCACTTCCGGTGGTATTTCTGACGGCGACCTCCACTCCTATGGTCTTGCAGTCGCACGCGCTCTCTTTGTTCTGAACAGGATACTTCAAACGAATGGAATCAACAAATCAGATGTTCGGAGCAGGTGCGCGTGCATACCCCAGTGACACACAACATTCGCGCAAATAGTTCAGGTGCCTCGTTTCGCAACTCGTTTGCCTCTGCATGCAACTACAGACACCTACAGAGAGGTCTCTCTCACAAACGGCTCTTGTCCATCACGTCCAGCACAGACGAGCCGTCACCTGGCGTAGGCAATCCATTATGGGTATGAAGTGCACGCAAATCGACCATCTCTGGCACGACATCCCGAATGGTGTTCGCACCAATAAGGCGCATATTCATCTCCAACTCGGCGCGCAGCAGGTTGATCGCATGTACCACGCCATCGACGCCATATGCCGAGTAAGCGTACAGGAACGGACGTCCAACGCCCACAGCTGTCGCCCCCATGGCAATGGCCTTGAGAATGTCAGTGCCCCGCCGGAATCCGCCGTCTACCAAGATCTGGAACGCTGGGCTTGGGAACATGTTGCGCTTGCGCAGCTCACGTACTACCTCTTCAAGGACTTCCACGCCGGAGCGAGCATAGTCAAGCTGACGGCCGCCATGATTCGATAGCACGACACCAGCAAATCCCATCTCACAGGCCATGACTGCATCCTCCCACGTTTGCACGCCTTTCAAGAGCACAGGAATCCGTGTATTGCGTTTAATCCAAAGTGCTCCGTCCCAATCGAGCGCAGGATCGATAAACGAGCTGATGGCCCGTGCCGCACCTTCGTCTCTGTTTTGAATTTCGCCTCCTTGCACATTCGAGCCCTCATCGCTAAAGTGCATCCGCATGTCCTTCTCACGCCGTCCGAGCTGAGGCGCGTCGACTGTGATGAAGATGGCCTGAATATTGGCTTTTTCAGCACGGCGCAACATATCAACGACGACCCGCCGGTCACTGTTGACATAGAGCTGGAAAAACTGTGTTGGTGCACCATCCTCTGTGCGAGCATTGACAATGTCCTCAAACGAGCAAGATGATAGTGTTGGGACCATCTGAATGAGCCCTGTTTTTGCGGCTGCCCGCGTAAGATTCAGCTCCCCGTCCGGGTGTCCCAAACGACCAAGCGCCGTGGCTGTAATGTAGATAGGCAGCTTGCTAGGAATCCCAAGAATGCTTGTGCTTGGATCGACCACTCTGACATTACGAAGAATCCGCGGTCGGAACCAGATCCGTCGGAATACCGTTTTATTTTCATGGTATGTCTCGAGATCGTCTGCAGCTGACGAGTAGTATGCCCAAGCCTCGGGAGACAGGACTTTTGACGCCACCAGCTCCAGGTCGTGAAGGTTTAGACAACTCGACATCGGAGGTAGATTCGCCCGCCGTTCTTGTTCTTCGGCCTCCTCCTTCTTTTGCTGCTCTTTGTATTCTCCAGGCAGTGTAGACTCATCAAACTCGCCCTTGAACTTGTCGGCTGACAGATACTTTTCAATGGTGCCCTTTGGGTGCACCGTGTCAAATAATTTGGTAGCGTCACGGCCAGCATTCTTGACAATGATCTGAGGTCCTCCGGGGTGCTCCGGAATGAACTCGGTGAGATCATACACTTTTCCATACAAAATGATCCAGCAATCATCTGCTGACGAATGCTTCGCCACTTCGTCATATGTCAGTTTTCCCATAGTGCGAAATCTGTCGTCGCTGCCGTCGACAAGGTGTGTGCTGTGTAAGAAAACGAGTTTGAGTGCATGAGCCACGCAAATATATCTCGCCGCTTGTGTTGAGTGGATTTCCGAGCCAATCGGGCTATGCTTTCCCACGCCGCGCTCGGCCCCCACATTCCCTCGTGTGCGCCAGGGTCGACGCACCATCTGCACGTGACTCTACCGTGGCAGCGGCAGCCGCTGCCGTTGGCGCCCAAGTCACGCAGGCACATGGGCCATGTGGGCAGGTCCAGCCCACATGGCCCATGTCGTGCATGCGTGCGTGCGCCGCGGCCGCCTCGCCGCCCCTGCCAAGTAGACGGACCCGCAGGTGCCAGCCCCGAGCACCAGCCAGAATATAATTTGGCTCGACCGATCTCATTTAACAAACTTGGACGTGTCATCGTCACTCTCGCGCCTTGCACGTTCTTAGCCCATGCTACACGGATTTGATCTGCTGCGGCAGCAATACAAAAAGTATTCGGCACAAAGTGGCAGGGCACAAACTCCCAGCTCAACGATCACTGTCCTGAGCGAGCGGCTTAGTGATCCAGCAACACAACATGAAGACCGCCGTGCTGCTATCTTGTCGCTAAAGTCTCTCGTACGCGACCATGCAGATAAGGTCAGCGAGCATGCGCTCGTTCCCCTGTTGCGCTGGATCAAGTCTCGTGAGCGCGACGAAGAGATGCTCCGCGCTGCCGTGGAGTGTTGCTTGGCTCTGTGCCAAGCCCATCCCGACGATCCACGTACAACTGCGCGTGCTAGCAAGAATATGTCGCGTTTATTGGAGGAAAAAGACGCTCTGCTTACGCTGCTTACGCTTCTGTCTCCTGAGCATGGGTTTTATACGCGATTCGGTGCATTGCAGCTTCTCGTGGTCCTTGTTGAGAATCGACGACTTGAAGTTCAGGAGTATATTTTAACTGCGCCCGGCGGCTGCAGTTCCGTGCTCCAGTGTTTGGAAGCGGCACCGAGCTCCAGCACCGAGATCATTCGGAATGAGGCGCTCTTGCTCTTACCCCAGCTGCTTCGAGATAATCCAGACATTCAAAAGATCACTGCATTTGAAGGCGCTTTTGAACGCTTGCTCGATATCATGGCGCAGGAAGGACGTATAGAGGGTGGCGTTGTTGTTCACGATGCACTTGAAGGTCTCGAAACTCTCTTACTGCAGAATGTGTCGAACCAGAACTATTTCCGAGAAACTCTCAGTATTCCATTGCTTGCGCCGCTCTTATTTTATCCACCTCCCTTACCAGCACACGCGCCCGATCATGCACAGCAAGAACACCTCACACATAAGCAGGCCTTTCTTTTGCAAGAATGGGACGAACAGAAACTTGCGAATGCCCAACTCCTGCTTCGCTGTGTTCGTCATTTGATTGATGGCCAAGGTGAGGGACATAGGTCAAATCAGCTCGTCATGTGTAAGACGGGCCTGGCTGAAGCACTTGTGCAGCTGGCCATGGCGAGTCTTGCGCCCCTCCCGCTCAAAGCCGATGCACTGCACGTCTTAGCCTCTCTCTTGCGCGGCTCGCGCGCTGCACAGGACTTGATCAGTGCTATGGTCATTACTCCTGTCGTGTTAAAAGAGCATTCTGTCCCAGTAGCAGAAGGTTTGCAACCGCCGATGGAGCTTGCGTGGCAATCATCACATCCAGCGATGTTGCGACTCGTCGAAATGGCTCTTCGTGTGCCTATACAACCGACCGACTCGCCGCGCATGGCTCTTCGTGTACGCTGTGCGGCACTGCAGGCAGTGGAGGCGCTCGTCGAACAGAATATGGATGTGCGCATGACGATGTGGCACGCTTTTGTGGCTGCACCAACACCTGATCAAAGTGAACCAGATGGGACCAGTCTCCTGCTCAGCAGCATTGCGCACTTACCGAACACAACATTAGCATCGACTAGCAAGGCGCCCCGCTTCGACCCATACCAGTATCTATTCGCTATGATGATTCTCAGCTACATCCTGCACGGAAGTGAGACATCCAAGGAGTTTGCGCGCCGGGTGTGTTTGAATGCCGAGGGCAGGTGTGTGGCTGATGCGTCGGTGCCCTCATCGGACGACGACGAACCAGCGACACTCGTGCATGTGGTAGTGGGAAACTTGGCCATGGCACTCCGCGAGCAGAGCGAAGCCGTACGTCGAGAGCGTGCTGCACAGGATCTGAATGGCAATCCGTCCCGAGACTGGACCAAGCTGATCGTTGGTTATCTTTCTTTGCTGAGCATGTGGCTTTGGCAGAGCTCTGCGAGTATTTCTGACCTGCTATCAGAGAGTGCGAATTTGCAGGTACTAATTCAACCGGCAGCACAGACGACTGGGGTTGACCCACTTATCCAGGGGCTCTCCGCGTTTGTGCTTGGAACTGCTTACGAGTTCAATACGCTACAAAGCTCCACATCCGACGGCTCGACGGCGCCGACAGCCGATGAGCAAGAAGGCCTGCTCACACGGCAAGCAATGCATCCAATCCTACACTCACGCATCGGTGCTGATCAATTCAGCACTCGCATTCAAGCGGTGAAGAATGACAAGCGCTTCTCGTCGTGTTCACCCGAGACGTTGGAACTTGTTGGGCGCCCATTAGGCGAAAAGTCCGCATCGCCAGGTCCGGCTGACACTATGGAGGAAGACATCTGGTTCACGTGGCCTTTTGTGGAGTTCTGGAAAGACAATTACGTTCGCATCCAGAAGTCCATTCTCAATGAGCCCCAGGCCACAACGGCCGCAGACACAGAGGCCTCTGCTGAGCTGCTAGATGCGAGGCAGCGACTCATGACTATGGAAGCGCAACTTGCGCGTGCGCAAGCAGAAGCAGGTATTGTCGACAAGCTGCGTGCTGATCTGGCGCAAGCGAATGAAACGGCTGAGCTAGCCAAAAAGGAGCACGCTGCAGCGCATGAAGCTTGTGATGCAGCGCAGAGGGAACTCCATGCAGCACATCATGCACATGAAGCACGCGAAAATGAATGGAACGCTGAGCGGGAAGCACAACAGGCCGAATGTGCGCACTGGCGTGAGGCTTGTGAAGCGACCAAAGCCCAACTTGTTTCAGCTTGTTCCGATCTCGATGCATTGCGTGAGCAGCTTGCTAAAGGCAGGAAAGAAGCTCCATCGGAAGATGCAGTGTCTCTTCGAGCGCTTGAAGCGTCACGTCAAGAGACAGCCGCTGCCCAAGCACATGCAACCCACCTCGAGCAGACTGTGAAGGAACAAGAACAACGTCTCCAAAACTTGAACGGACGTATCGCTGAGCTCGAGCAGGCTGTATCATCCGTCTCTTACGATGAATTGAAGAAGGACTATGCTCGGATTGAGTCTGAAAACGAAGATCTACTCGTCCTTTTGGATGAAATCACGCAGAAACGCGTGCGTGATAAGAATGAAATGCGCGCCGCCGGCTGGACCGTAAGTGACAGTGAAGATGATAACTTGGATGAGTGAAGACCCTCGGGCATTTGCGGGCCAAATCACTGCATGTGTGTTCAGTATGTTACGGCAGCAGCGGCATTTTTTTTTTCAACATTTTTGTCCAAGCATACCAGACCCCCCTCCCTTATTACATTCGTAAGATGCCCAGTCATTCAGAATTGTGAGGCCAGTCTAGTAAAATAGCGCTAATGGATCACGCTTTCGTGCTGCTTTTTGTGTTTCTGGTATCAAAAGATCGACGTCTGAATCGCTGTCTGGTGTTGGGGGACGAGATATTAGATCAGGCACAGACGATGTGCGAGTTGTAATTCTTGCCGTACTTGGCGAGGGCGGAGGTGAATCGTCCTCATCATCTACGTCATTGGCATGAGTGTTGGCGTTACTTTCGTTGATGGCACGATCGTGTTGGGTCTTGTCGAGCAAGCCACCCGCAACACTTGGGAATGACACAGTCCTCTGGCGGACATGCCTCGGGGTCTCCATCACGAGGGTTTTTGCAGGTACAGATGCCCATCGATTAGCAGGTGCTTTACGCTTGTGATGGCGCATAGAGGTAGAAGGCGCGGCGGCCGTGGGCGTCGACATCGGCGAGTGTAACGTCGTGCTTTGCGGAGTATAACTGTGCGTGCGCACAAGTCGGCGTGACATGTGGACTTCATTTGTCGAACGCAAGGTTGTGAGTAGTCTGCGTTGAGAACTGCGTTCAGCATCTAGAATAGGATGATTCTCATGCACGGAGCCTGACACAGAGGTTGACTCACGCGCAGGGGAGGGTTCGACTGGCATAGATGCAAGAGGCGCAGAACTTGTGCGCTCCATACGCCGTCGACGAGTGGGCGTCGTTTCAGTTAGACCAGGTCCAAAGCACTTGAAACGTAAAATTTCATACTCTTTTGGCAACGAGGATGCATAGGTTGACCCAAATACATCCGCACAGAACCACTGTGCTTCATCACGCTCATCCTGCAATGTCTTGACTCGCGCACCCGAACCAAATACCCAAGCACAAGGCGTGAGTGTCGCAGAAAACTGCAGCAAGCACAGTTGGTCTGCAAGGGCTTCATACAAGGCACGTAATGAGTCGTATGTCATCTCAATGGAGAGCTCTTTTGGCTCGTTTGTGGTTGGCAACCGCTCCATTGCGACATCAGCAAAAGGGATGCGAGGCGCATGCCAACTTTTTGGTTTCGAATGTTTTCTGCGTTTTGAATACGAGGACGCATCATACTGTGCGTGCGTAGATGGCACTTTGGGCACGTGTGGAAGGAGCCAAGCCACGATCAAAAGCTGCAGTTGGACTTCCCGGCAATGCACGGCGGCCATAAAGGCACGACTCGCTGGCTCTTTTTCTTCCGTGCGGATTGCTTCTTGCATCGGACCCCAGTTCAATGCCGAGCGAAATGCACGCGTGTCATAATCGTCCGTATGTACACACGGCGACTGCTGGAGCGCGACAAAATCAAGTTGTCGAAGATGCTGAAACTTTTGTCGCAATTGCGCAGGGGTATAAACACACTTCATCATGTCAGGAACAAAAAACACATCTATGTGCGTCAGGGCCGTTAAGACACGTGTGAGTGGCGTATGAGCTTCACCAAACCACAGGCTGTACGCGTACATGCGCCGAAACGAAGACAATACGTCTCGGTCTTTGCCAGTGGATGGTGCAGTAGCAAGCACTCGAGTGTATATGCCATGAGCACATTCCATAGAAGACGCTATATGTTACTGGACACGCGTCCCTAGCCCAACGATTGCTCAGGTCGTAAGAAGCTGATCGAGCTCTATGCCTCGTTTCGTTTCAATCACGTCCTTGATAGAACGCGTGCAACGCACGTTTGTGGAGGCCTGTTCGAGCTTGGCTGATCATGTGTAAGGGCGGCGGTGGCGACAGTGCATTGCCATTTTGATTGCACACGCACCCACCGCCCCATGACCCGTCGAATGGCGTCGCGGGTGGCGTCCACCCCGGAGACCACGATGAACATGTCAGCGATTGTTGATGTGCATCAACCAATGGGGAGTATGAGTTTGAGCCCATGTACGTGAACGAACGAAGTCGGAAGAGGAGGAAGGGGAAGGGGAGCGAATGAACCTAGTGCTCATGTCAGCGCACCAGGAAGTCGTGTTGGGCTCAAACATGGGTCTTTTTGTGCTGCAACTAGAACACTTGTACACGCCACCTCGGTTTTTTGCGCACAGCACGCCGTGGGAGGTGGCCGACATCCAGTGGAATCCACATGTGGCTCGTTCAGCATGGGTCGCAAGCACTGTATGTATGCGTACCGGTCGATGGCTTGTGTGACTGACATATGCTCCATAAGTCAAATCAAAAGCTCGTGATATGGAACCTAGACCGGCCATCAGGGCGCTTTGGGTGCGTTCAAGCTGTGCCAACGCTTCCGCCATCGATCCGCTCCAAGATGCAGATGGATGTTGCTCGCTCGTGCAAGACACATTCATCTCCTAGCTCGGCGGGCCGTGGGTCATTCATGTATGGCTCACATAAATTACCTGTGGACAGCGCATCACGAATTTTACCATATGCATCTGACGCGCGCAATCAGAGTGGCATACCCAGCTCGATCGAGCACCTACTCAATGCACATACGCGCGCCATCACCGACATTAATTGGTCTCCATTCCATCCTGAGGTACTCGCAAGTTGCAGTGTCGATACATGGACATGGATATGGGACCTGCGAATGGCTAACAGCGGTTCTGGGCGTCCTGCACAGGGCTACAGCTCATGGAATGCGAGTATGACGCAAGTCAAGTGGAATCGTGGCATAGAACATCGCATCGCAGCATCGTGTGATGACAAGGTGCTTATCTGGGATGACAGATTCGGCGCATTGCCTCTTGTCACGCTGGAGACGCGGCAGAGTAAAATATATGGACTGGACTGGAGTCTTCCTGGCAACGAACGCAATAACCGGCTTATGACCTGTTCATTGGATGGCACTATCAAATTTTGGGACTTGGACTCGCCGAGCTCGCGACGTGTAGCTGCTCACTACGCGCGTATTGATCAGCCAGAAAGCACGATCGAGACGCTTCAACCTGTCTGGCGCGCAAGACACTTGCCGTTTGGACATGGCGCTATTTCTGTTGCACAGCGTGGCGATACGGCCGCGACACTTTGGGCATATGGTTCACAGGAACCTGTGTGTCGGTTTGAAGGCCATATGGATCTGGTGAAAGAGTTTGTAATTCGATCACGCAGCGGGTCAAATGCCAATTTGGATGACCGCACATTCCAGCTCGTAACCTGGAGTAAGGACCAAACACTCCGTCTTTGGCCTATCAGTGCTGATGTTATGCGAGCATTGGGGCACATCCAAGGTGCGCCGATGCATCACATACTCACAGAGTCTGCAGTTGCTCCTGATTCGACTCGACCGTCGACGTCCGCGAGATCGACGGCATCAACAGCATTCGCAGGAGCTGTACCAGTGTCGACAGCAAGATCCTTGCCGACGGCTGCGTGCACCACGGCATCAAGGGCACCGACTCACGGGAGGACAAGTTCGTGCAGTCGTCGACACTCAAACTTGGGTGCATCGTCGCCTACATTAAGTGAAATGAGTGTATCACCGGGACTTGCGCGCTTCAGCTCACCTCGCTCCCTACACGGTTGGAAGTCTGACGTATCTCGTGCAGATGTAGCACAACCTCGATCTCTACCTACATCGCGCATAAATTTGTTGAAAAAATCGCCGCGAAAACGCCGTGCACGACGCTCAGAGGTGCCTCAAGACCTAGGTCCACAAATGCGATACACACAGGACGACGCGAGCATCATGGCTGTCGACGCCGTGCAATGGATGGCGAATGTGCGCGTTGGCGAATTGCAAGAGCCTAGTGATGGCGAACTCTCTTCTTCAGCCCCCAGCACTGTTCTAGCTGTAGACCCCACCGTTTTGCCTCATGAGATTTTGCGTGTGAATTCCCACTTCCCGAACACGCTTGAATCTATCGATATTGCACATCGCCGCTGTACAGTCGCCGTTAGTGGGCCGTGGCACAATGAGGGAGATGGCGCACTTGCATACCTGCGTGTTATGTTCACTTTCCCACGAGCGTATCCACGTGAGCCACCGGCTATTGAGATCGAACGCAGCGCAAGTATACCTTTCAAAACGCGAGCCGAGTTGTACCGGTCACTCGTGGACCTAGTCGAAGAGTGTACCATGGAAAAAGCACTTTGTCTTGAAGCATGTGTCGCTTTTTTAGTACAAAGCTCTAACTCGAATCACAACAGGTCGAGTTTGCCTTCTTGCTCGCGTTCATCAACTACTTTGAATACCAATAACAGATTTGCGCGCTCATACCAAGCGGTGGCCGATGCTGTGATGCAGTTGACTCTTCGATCCACCGACATGTTGGATTCTTCTCTTGTCGACATGGATATCGTGCAATTGATGAGTACGAATGTGCTAGGACGTGCTCAGCATACTGGTTTTCCTTCAATGGAGGAGCGTCATAAGGAATCGAACCCTCATGAATCACAAGCTTTGCCATCTAAATGACGCTAGATGTTTTCCAGGACTTGCATGAGCCAATAGTTCATGCATGAATACGGCTCAAAGCCGCAGAACTAGATTTTCATTTGCATCCAGCTCACTATTAACTATGTGACAGATGGCTCTGCACCATTGTTATGACAAACATGCATTTTGAAATCATAAACCCGACTTGCAGTGTGTAGGTAGTAACAATTTCATTTTTTTTTTTTTTTTTTTTGGGAATTTTTGCCCTTTTGATTGTACGTTTTTCGAAAAATTTTATTTGTACACACTGGT
>ERZ500978.86-NODE-86-length-70700-cov-6.205690_pt1 | contig 70700 bp, 57 predicted proteins | sample MGYA00248870_ERZ500978 | MGnify/ENA primary metagenome ERZ500978 (study PRJEB25958, sample SAMN03398513) | human skin metagenome | study: EMG produced TPA metagenomics assembly of the Human Skin Microbiome Metagenome (human skin metagenome) data set. | reverse complement strand
GGCAGCAAATGTGCATACTGCCGCACAATGGGCGCTGAGCCTCGCAACACGTACGCAAGGAACGACATCGTCTTGACCTGCGTCGTTACCATTTCGCCAAAGAGAGCGCGGTTCTTGATGCCCGGTGCTATGCCCACGAAGATTTGTCCCCGCTGCCGCGCTGCCTCGTGCGCTTGCCGTTGCGGAAGCGCCTGCAATGTGAGGCAATGTTCAAAGATCAGCGGCACGAATACATTGATCGCCGAGCTTACGACGTGCCTGTATGTCTGGAAAATCAGCACAATCGCAATGGGGCACTCTGTCAGCACCTTGAAGCTTTGTGAGCTTTTCAACAGTGTCCTCGGCGCTGAAGGAGCAGCAGCCGTCGTCGAAGACGCCGATGTCGTTGTCGAGGCCGATGCTGTCGCTGTTGCAGATAATGAAGCGGTGCCGCCTGGCGTATGGTCCTGTCCTTCCGATAGTGTGAGCAGCGCATCCTCCTCACCCGGCACAGCCATAGCCTTCCCCGGTGACTGCTCTGTGCCGAACGCCTCAGCGACCGCCGACCGCATATTTAGGTATAGCTTTTGTACAAGCTCAAGGAACGGCTGGACTTGTGACTGCAGCACCGCTTTAAACGCGCGATGAAGGTCGATGATCACCTTGAATGCAAGCGTTGCATTGTCCTCGTTATCTTCCTGGACAATCTTGAGCATCACCTGCATCAAGCGATCTGTATGAGGCCGAACTGCCTCATGCTGCGGGTACCGGTATATCGTCTCGATGAGTCCATGCCGCAAGCGCTGCTCCGGCGCATCGGACACAAATGCACACGCAGTGTTTTCCAGCAAATCCATCTGCACCGGCAGCACCGCATTTAAAAAACTCATATAGTCCACATTCACATACACCTCTATCATCTCCTTGATTTCCGCGACGACATTCGCCTTCGTCCGCAGATCCGCACCCGGATCCGCGAGCCACTTGGCGATCTCGGCCGCATCCGGCGGGCTCGCTAGCCGCGCGCCGTCTGCGGCAGCCATCGTATCGTATTTCTTTTTGTCGCCGCCACCGAGATGTTGCCTCGGCGGTCGTTCAGTGTATGTGTGTCGCGACCTCGTCACGTTGGGGCCGCAATGCGCAATGACGCCGCGCCTATTTTCTTTTCTTCGTCGCAGCCGCGTGGCGGGGGGGCGTCCGCTGTCGCCTCGGTTGCCACCTCCATTCCACTCACCCACGGCATCCGCGTTGGCACACGCCCGCCCCGTCCACGCACCTCCGCCACACCCTCCACCCCCAATGTGTCACGTGATATGGGTGCACAGGCGCTTGCTCGCCGACATCGTGAGCCGCGACGTGCGTGGCTCTCCAACAGCAGCCAGCGAGCGGAATGGCAAGTCTCTTGCTGCGGCTGTTCAATAGCGACTACTTCTCGCCGCATCTTGCCCTCAGCTAGTGCGTATGCGCACACGTATCTGACAGCCCAGTCTACGTACCTACGCCGATCATGTGGGCATCACGTACTATCTGATCGCCAAGCTTAGCACGTCCTTTGCTCGCGAGGATATCGAGTTCTACTGGCCCCAGTTCTGTCACTTGCTCGTCACGAAAACAACAGAATCACGCGCTTTGGAAAACTTTATTTTGCGCAAGTGTGAAGACGATGTGCACGTCGCTCTCCTCGTACGTATTTTTCACGTTCGCACGCACACCCAGTGTCACAGCCGCTAGCCGCTCGCGCGATGTATGAATTTGCATGCTAACAACCCCGTCCCTTTTATCACTCCTTGTACTTTGTCTCTAACTTGCAGACGCTATGGTTCATGCAGGCACACCTCTCAGACCTGGCTTCTGAGCCAGAGTCGCCACATTTCCGAACGTGCCAACGCGTCTACAATCGGTGTCAGCGCATCCTCTTTGAAGACCCTGATCCCGAAATAATGATCCCAGATCGTCATATGCTTCCATTGTTCCATCCATTCTTCGAGGTGCGTCGGAAAATGTGGCCTGGCAACACAAAAACCGCCTTGGCCGGCATGGCATCTGCTGTTCTAGCCATTGGTCGCCCAGACGTGGCTCAATATGGCCAAAATCTAGCTTTGCAGCAAGGCAGATTGCCCCCTAGTGACTTGATCATCCATCAACCGTCCCGCGATGCGTCTGCCGCGTCTGCTTCGTCGTCTGTCGATCACCCTCCAAGTGAAGACACTGAGCATGCAGTGTCCAATGCACATGCTTCTTCCACCCCGACGTCAGCCTCGCTATCGATCGCCGCACCTTCCGCACCAGAAAAACCTCCTGCCTCCCCTGTATCGCCTTCTGGTGCCGCTGGCTTCCCTGACGACAGGCATGCGCCTTTGCCACATGAACCGCCAGCCACCTTTGCCTCTGCTCAGCAGCATGATACCAAGCCAGACCCTGTACAGCAAGTGTTTGGACAGGACGACAGCGGAACCCCTCGCAACGCCGCGCCTCTGCCTCTACCACAGCCCCTGCCATCCACGCCAACAACCCCAAGCGCGCCAACGACGATGCCCAGTCATACCACCACCACATCCGCTCCTCCGCCTTTGAACCCCAACAGCCATGAGTATGCATTGCATCAAAAGTACCTTTGCTCGCATTATGGTCGTACTGAGATGCAGTTCTTGCAAGCTCTCCAGGACATCCCTTCGCGCTTGCAGCAGCTTCCCAAACCAGCGCGACTCTCGGCTCTGCGTGCCGAGCTCACCAGCTTGAATCGCACGTTGCCCGCCGAAGTCTGTTTCCCGACTTGGTGTGCTGGATCCGCTGCTGGATCTGCACACCCAGAGAGGCATCATCGCGTTATGCGCATTAGTGCGTCCGAAGCTGTCGTCCTCAATTCAGCAGATCGCGTGCCGTACCTGCTGCACGTCGAAGTGCTTCGTAATGACCTAGACTTTGATCCAAACCGGCGCTACAATCGCGAGCTACTACAATCTATCCTTCAAAATCGCGACCGCTCACTCAGGCCCCTGCTGATGGCCCATACAAAGCGCCCTTCGATACCCCTTCACCCAGGGGCGCTGTCCGACAACCCTGCGCCTGGGGATCAACAATCTGGCGAAGTCGATCTTACCGAGCAAATGTACGGCTCCGATCTGTCAGCCTTTGGCAAGGTGCACGAAGATGTCGGCATCCAAGAGGAGTTCGGCACAAAGAACGACACCCTCGATACCGCCGCTTGGGCACATGCGTCCAACGCCAACGAGCAGCGTGCAGACTTCTCTCTCGACGAGTATTCTCAGCGCATGCGCACGGCTGCCGTCATGCTAGCTCAACTCAACAAGGGCAGCACCTTGCCGCGTACTGCCGCCGCCTCTGACGCCGCCGAGCCTGGAAATGAACCTGCACCGACGCGCGTGTCGTATGCTGATGCACAGGTCATTCGTCAGCGCATCATGGACGAGATGACCGCTCTCGAAGAGCAGCGCATGAAGCGCATGAAACGGGGGGGTCAGTTCTTTACGCGACGCAAACGCAACATGATGGGTGCCGAGGATGAGAGTGCCGTGCTAAAAGCCGTTAATAAAGACGATCCCTCTGCCGCATACTTCCGCGAGTCTTGGACCATCAAAAAGGACCGCATCCGTGCCTCGTCTCCCTACGGCAGCCTACCTGGCTGGGATCTCTTTTCAGTTATCGTCAAGACCGGTGCTGATTTACGGCAGGAACTCTTCGCCGTGCAGCTGATTCACGAATTTAAGCGTGTATGGAGTGAGTGCCGATCATCTTGCTGGGTGCACTACTTTCGCATTGTGACCCTCAACGAGTCGGCAGGTCTTATTGAAACGATCACAGATGCCATTTCTGTGCATTCGATCAAGAAGGCTGCGTATGCAAGTCAAATGGCCGGCCAGCCCATCTCCACCTACACACTGTATGACTACTTTGTACAGACGTATGGGGATCCACACTTACCCCGTTTCCGCCGTGCACGGCGCAACTTTATGGAGTCACTCGCCGGCTATGCAATTGTGTCTTACCTCTTACAAATCAAAGACCGCCACAACGGCAATATTCTCGTCGACGCAGACGGGCACCTGATTCATATCGACTTTGGATTTATCCTTGGCTTGTCGCCTGGCGGCGTCGGATTCGAAGCCGCGCCGTTTAAATTTCCTCGTGACTATATCGATATTCTTGGCGGTATGGATAGTGATGGCTACAATGAATTCAAAGCCCTTATGCGCCAAGGTTTTCGTGACGTCCGAAAACACGCCGAGCGATTCATCCTCTTAGTCGAGCTTATGCAGCGTAATTCTCACTTACCCTGCTTTGCGGCAAGCGATAACGCTGCTGCTCAGCTTCGAGACCGGTTCCAGCTTAATTTCACCTCTGCGCAGTGTGATGAATTTGTCGATAAACTCGTCCTCAGTGCAGCTGGTAGCGCTTTTACTCGCTTGTACGATCAGTACCAGAACTTCACGCAGAGTATCCTTTAATGTTGTAATTGGCCCGATTTTCGTGTTCGACATAGCTCATTCCTAATTTACGCGCGCAATTTTGCCCATATCGACAGTCGTTTGTGATCGGGTATGTCACGTGGGTCTACGCGTATGGCACATATCTAGTACAGCCATGCATCTCGTGTCGGGCGTAGGAGTTGACTGCGCCTGTTCTTCACTTCCCATGAACAGCACGTGTCCAGGGTCCCTTTGAGAAGTGTCCGAAGCATAGCGTGCGAGCCATTTTTTGCCGCGTGCGAACATGCTGGATTAGGAAATTCCAATCGCGCCCAGGCTCAGACATGGCAATTCGACTCAATGTAGGTAATGAACGATCAGATTATCAATCAAACAACACAGTCGCCTATCCTATTTATAAACATGTCTGTGATCAAGTTTTTTACGTCTGTTCCACACAGCATTTTTTTTTCCCTTCGTACAAAAGATCATGTCAAACAACAACCAGGCTTCAAACGAGCCATAGAATGACGTTTTGATCGACTAGAGCCACTAGCCGCGCGCATTCTTCGACATTGCACGAAGCTTAGATCCAAATTTGTAGAACACGAATGGAATTGGCATCATGACAAGAGCAATAAAAGCAAGAACTGTTGTAGCCCACCTGGGATTCAATTTTTCATACATCTGTTGACCAAACATAGGGAACCCTGCACCGAAGGCTGAACGGACAACCGTATTGGCCGCAATAGCACTTGCAGAATTCATCAGGTAAACCTCTGTGATGTACGTCATAAGACTGAGGAAAATAAAGAATAGACCAATACCAAACACTCCACCAGCCACAATCGTACTCCATGCAGAAATAGAGGGGAAAGCGGTCCATGCGAACCAGAACAAAGCGATAACTAGACACGGTGATCCAATCATGCATGTCTCAAGACGTCGCTCAGGAGAAAGAAGAGGGACTTTCAATTTTTCCATACTCTTGACATACCTTGGCTGATCCACAAAAAGACAGTACGCTGCAGACAAAGCGCAACCACAAAAGAAACCCAAAAACGCCAAGCCTTCTTCACCATTGTTCATGTTATGGTCTCGAATAAACACAATAGGGTAAGCCACAAATAGAAGATACAATACACCATAGATGAACGAAATGTAAATGGTGACAAGCATAAGCATGGGCTCGGTGAACAACATTTTGACCGGTTTGCCAACAGTCCTTCCGGCAAGTTGGAGCCAATTGATCTTTCGCAGCTCAATCGGCGCGACATAGCGATTGTCACCGGTCTCTTGTCGAAGTCGCCTTGCCTTCATCTGTAGACGCTTACCATCCAATGTTTCTGGCATCGTGAATATGACCAAAAGCAGTAGGACACCTGATAAGATTGCACACACTCGGAAAACCCATCGCCAATTAGCATGATCATTGGCATAATCTTGAGCAGCTGCCTGGCTGAATCCCATTCCAAGAGCTTTCTTCATAAAGTGTCCATTTGACACTGAAATATATCCGCTTACAATAGGACCAACGCAAGGTCCTGCAATCGGGGCAATAGCAAAAAAGACGATACCTATCATAAGGTACTTGAGCGGAAACAATGTAGCAATCATAGAGGGGGCATTTGACATGGAACTTGAACCAAATGCACCCGCTAATATGCGCATGACAATCATCGCTGCAATGTTGGGAGCGAAGGCGCAACCTATATTGAACGCCGTGAAGCCAGCAAATGAGATGATAAAGATAATCTTTCGACCAAACATTTCCGAAAGCGGTGCCCAAAGCAATGGTGCAACACAAAAGCTCCCCACAAACAAGAACACGGATGCCTTAACGACGTTAAGCGAGGTGTTGAGTTCAACAATCATTTCAGTCACGACACCAGACGGCACCGACGAAGCAAAGGCCGTGCATAAAGTCAGTGAACCAGCTAACAGAGTGAGATAACATCGATAATAAATATTCAAATTAAGTACATGTTCGCGGTCATCTTTCCCATCCCATTTGACAATAATATGTTTCGTTTCCTCTTCATATTTCGCTTCGCCATCACCTGGCGATGATGACTCTTTGGCCTCTTTGCCTGGGTTTGTTTCATCAATCTCAATGCCTGCCATTTCAGGAAATTCCATACCGCCCCGTTGTCCCTCATAACCCCATGGCCCAGATTCAAAATCTTGCCTGCTCATGCGGAGGTTTGTATGTGGCCCTTGCGGTCGAGGTGTTCCTGGTTGGTATAATGATACTCTAGAAAGAGACCTTTTCAACTCGTGCGGGATAAAGTGCGACGAACGCCGCCGTTCCGTATGCTCTGGTCGCGGCAAATCCCCCAACCATGAAGGGTGAAGCTGTGAATCCGAGGCATGTACCGCCGGCGGTGGCTGAGGCGCAACTACATCTGGAGGTACTTCCGTCGGAGCTACTTCTGACGCCGCTGCCGGCAGACTCTCTCCGGCGTACGGCTGATCCGGTGTCGCCGTCTGATTATTCATGTATGGCATCATCGAAATCGGCGGTGCGCCACCGTGAAGAGGCGGCGCTGCAGTGGGAGAAGGCCGGGCCGGATCTGGGAGGTCAATGACTCTCACATTCGGCGCTTGGTATTTGTCAGTCGCGATCCCATCTTCCGCTTCGTAGAAAGAATCCGAGTCGCGCGACTGGATTGAGGCTGCGTGTTGCCTGTCCATGAGGGCAGCTCTCAAGAGATGGATGTATCAACCTATGCTCGGTGTGGCGATTTTGTCAAGGTGTACTGCTTGGGAAACAGTTCAGCATAATGAATGTGCTCTGTTTTCATCAGTTCGCATAATTCCTTAATCTATCCAATAGGGCGCGCTGCTCATTTTGTTTACATGCGTTTGAAAAGAACTACAGGTCATGTACGGACATTTTTCACGCCTCAAGCCCTAGTGGCATCGGATATTTCCGATTTGATTGATGAACCTTGAGAAATGCCTTGTTGACTGCACAACGCCGTGGCGGGCACGTAATGATCGTCATTATGATTTGTCAACCTGCAATTAGCATGCCCTCCGTGACTTTACATGATTGGTTCTTGGCATAGGATCTTGAACTCGTGTGGTAGGCTGGGCTGCGCCCAGTAACGACCCATGCCCGCTACTGCTGCATAATGAAAAGACAAACAAGGCCGACCTCAGTCCCTAAAGACGCGTAGAGCACCAGGCCAATGACACGGCTGCCAGATGTCCACGGAGGTGTGCCGATCCCATGGACTACGCCATGGTTAGGGATTCGTAGCATTTGGTTGGTTCTTATCAGGTTGCGTTTGTCCCGTGGTCAGCACAAACGAGAATTTATGCCTTCCATTAGCAGCACGTAGTTGTCATCACAAACGAAGAAGTGAGCGTGTGCTATGACCCCATCGTTCGAGGACTTGTTCCACAGGTGGAGCCCATTTAGATCCAAATGCGCACCTTGAGAGAGAGTCATTTTGCTGGAACTTTGGCACCCTAGAGTATTTCAGCGAGTGCCAAAGTCTCCATTGGTATCCAACATCATATAGCTGTCTAACATGTACGTCTTATCCAGGGGAATCGCTATACAAAACCAGTTCGCTGTAGATCCATTTATTACATGGCCAATTCAGCTTGTAATGCGCGAAGTTCAGCATCTTCATCCACTGAATCGGCGTGTGCATTTTTCGTCGCATCAGATTGAGTTGGCGTAGAAATGTGATGCGCTGGCGCAGCCTCCGCACCGACCAACCGATTGTGCAACTCGTCCTGCTCAAGCTCCTGAAGCTCGTTTCGTAACTCATCTTCATCTAGCTCGTGACCCAAGCCCACAGGATTTGATATGGCCTCGGAAATCTCATTTGTAAGAGCCATCTCTTCTCTGATGGAATCCATGGTATTGTCGACTTTATCAATGTCCCTGCACAGTGTTAGTCTGCGAAGAGCCAAATGTGACTTACATATTCGCATGAATGTGTTTGAGAGCAGCTGAACCACGTTGCATGGCCCGCATCGTCTCCAAATTCATATTTGCATTTTCAATCGCATTCACCTGTGTTTCAAGAGTCATGCGGCTTCCAGCCAGACGATCCAGCTCTGTCTCGTACATCTTTTTCTGCCGGAGCGCAGCTTGCGCAGCTTGCACGGTCAATTTCCCAATCGCGAATCCCAAGCCTCGAACGTACCACGCTTGTTGCTCGTCACATTGTCTTTCGCTTTGCGGAGCTCTTCATCAATTTTGGTTTGGAGATGCTCCTCCTTCTTTGCTATCAAATGCAGCTGTTCACGCAGCCCAATAATCGCATCTCGTGCAGTATTTTTATTGTCTCGCTTCCCACTAACCCAGCTAAACCAGCCTGCCATACCTTCGAGCGTGGGTATTGTGCTCGATGGCCGATGGTGATCTAGCACGGTTGGGTGTGGCGTCTTAGCGTAGGGATTGGGAACTGTGCGCGCGCATTGTCCGCAGGTCCACGTGGCTATAGGCACACCACGCGAGACCTCCATGTTGTATTGAGATAGTGTGTGACGCGTCGGACAAGAAAGGGCAATTATCATGATGGAACGTGCGTTCTGTTTGGCACGAGGGACTTCTTGAAGGGGCTTTCCCATCCGAGTAATGCGGCAATTTCGGCCAGCATAGGTACATGGAGGTGTATGCAAAGATGAATGACAAAATTCCCAGCATTGTCTTCGCGCCACTTCTGACCGGGTGTGTGACAACTCGCTGACTTTTGACACATAATCATGCTGCACCGCACCCCGTGTGACTCGACTAGGAGGCGGGATGCATTGAAATGTGTGCATGCTGGAACGATTGTTCCTGGATATAGTCGCACATAAGAAGCGTGTTCCATCGCACGCCACATCCATTCCCTTGCGTACGAGTCAAGCCCGTTGCGTTTCCACATTGCATACGTAGCAGCAAGCTCATAGAAATGCACCTTGCAGTCTATATAGTTGGCTATGCTGGTAGCGCTTAGCATGTCTCGCCCCAATCAACACTGTAGCACTGGCGGGCATGCACGCGGTAGTGCAAGACCCACGTTTGACACATGCGGACAAATGGCGGTGGTTTTTGGCATGTACACTTCCTCATTTCTAAAGTATACTTTTCTTGCATCATGATGATCAAAGTAGGATGTATTGAGGTTCCATCTTACGAAGCGTCAAGACCGGCTCTGATGACTTGGCGTAAGTGCCCTGGGCTGACGCATTCTTTTCAGGTCCTTGGCCCTCTCGGTTCCACGCCGCGAGTGGACTGACTGATCTCCACATATCAACGTGCAACGTGCTTGTCTAGTGACATCATCGATGGCGTCGAAAGTCCGACCGCTGCTGGCGGCGCTGAATCAGAGCGGAAAATATGCGTACCGCGAGCCAGACATGCGAGTGGATCACTTGGTCATTGGCGGCGGCGTTGTCGGACTGGCTATAGCGAATGCTTTGGCTCACCGCTGGCCAGACAAGTCAACATATGTCGTCGAGCGGCACGCCGTGTTGGGCGAAGAAACAAGCTCCCGCAACAGTGAGGTCATTCATGCAGGTCTTTACTACCCACACGACTCTCTTAAGACACGTCTTTGCACGCGGGGCCGCGAACTTCTGTACGAGCGCATCGCACGCAGCGGCCGCATCGGTGCCGAGCAGGTGGGCAAGCTCATTGTCGGCTCAGCGAACGACACAGCGTACTTGGAAGGGCTGTATAAGCATGCCCAAAGTATCGAGCAACATGCGCCGCGAGTACGGCTGCTCAATGGGGAAGAAGCACGAGAACTCGAGCCGGATTTATCACCTCACATCACACGTGCGCTCTATTCGCCGTCCACAGGCATTATTAGCTCGCATGACTACCTATCGGACCTAGCGTGTGAGCTTGAAGAGCTTCCTACTGGCGAAGTGCCCGATGCGAATGTCGTGCTTGGCACCTCGGTTGTGCGCATGGATCCACACACGCCGAAGCGAGCGGCTCTGAGCAAGGCGGGCGATGACGGCTCACAAGAAGGGTGGGTCGTTCAGCTCCGTACGCACGATGCCTCCCATAACGAGACGGATTCACTTCTGGCGCGTGTTGTGATCAATGCTTCAGGCCTCAATGCGCCGCGGATCCTCAACAGCCTATGGCCCCAAGCATCACCGAGTCAGTGGGTGCCGATGTATTTCGCCAAAGGTAGCTATGCAAGCTACCGAGGTCCTGGTGTCAAGCATGTACAGCATCTGCTTTATCCAACGCCTGAATTTGGTAAGCAGGCGTCGCAACGAGCGCATGCCGTTCAGTCTCTCGGCACGCATCTGACACTGGATCTGGACCACCATGTGCGCTTTGGACCAGACTTGTCGTGGCTCTCGCCGCCCGCAGATGTTTCCGATTGGCACCTGGACGACGAGCTCGGCTTCCAGCACGATTTTTGGGAAAAGTGCCTAGCGCCCGATCCATCTGACGCTTGGTTCGACAGTATGTACGAAGCGATTCAAGCATACTTGCCAGGCGTGTCTCGTGAGGGACTCCAAGTCGACTATGCCGGTATAAGGCCCAAACTATGTGGTCCTGACGCCCAACGGTTTCAGGACTTTGGCGTGCTATGGCATGCAAGTCGCCAAGTTGAAAGGCAGCATGTGTGGCAGTCAAGTGCCGCAGAGGCAGCGCGTGCAGCGAGTGGCCTGCTTGTGAGCCTGGTGGGCATTGAAAGTCCTGGCCTCACGGCGTCTCTTGCCCTTGGTGAGCACATCGTCAAGGAGCTGGAGGCACATCTTTGGGGCCGGCATAATCCACGCGGACGTGCGCGGAAGTATGTCGATGACATTGGTCACGACGCCCTGGACGCATGGGCATAGAAGACGTCGATGCAAAGAAACAAGCCAAGCAGGCAGGCAGACAGGCAGGCCAGCAAGCACATAATCAAGAAAGTGTTGGGCTTGGCACTCGGTCAGGAAGTGCTTGGCGTCTGGGGGTTGACGGCTTATTCCCGCCCTCCTTATGCCCTCCGTCCGTACCTGAGCCACGTCCGCACCCACGTTAGGGCGTCCACAGACGCGCATCACCATCTGCCCCTGCACTCACGAGCCACGGCAGCGTCGGGTGCCATGCGATACTCAGCACGCCCAGCGCATCCTGCACCGCATGTCCACGCAGGATCTTTAGTGGCACCAACAAGGCGTTTTGCAGCAGGTCCGAGTACACGGTGCCGTGGTATACATGCACGGTACCATCGTCCGCCGCACTTGCGAAAAGCGGGAAGCGCGGGTGGTACGCCACTGCACGCACAGCCCGCGAGTGGTACCGCAACGCCTTGTACGGCCGCTCCGACAGATCCAGGTCGAACCACAGCACGCGCCGGTCGTACGAGCCAACAATCACGTGATCCCCACTCGGATGCACGTCCAGCGAGCTGATCCAGCGCACGCCGGGCTGCAGGGTCTTGACGAGACTCTGCTGGACAAGGTCGTACACACGCACGTAGCGCTGTGTCGCCACGAACAGCCAGGGCCGAGAGGGGTGGAAGCACACACACTGGACAGCCATGGCCGAGTTGCCTGCACGTCGTGTACGCCGGAACGGCGCTTGCGATCGGTGCTTGCTGACCTGATGGATCAACACGGCCTCGCCTGCTGCCTCGGGGCTCACTGTCGCAAAGTAATCACCGCGTGCATGCCAGCGCACGTACTTTGGCACAAGCGACGCATGCTTGCTGTTCCGCACGTCGATGCGCACACAGACGCCTGCGGCTCGATCCGCCTCACTGGCTCGAGTCCACTGAGCTGTTGCTGCGTCTTCGGCGGCATGCGGCGTCGTGAGGTGCGCGAGACTGGCCTCGTACATGGTCTTGCCGCACTGCGGCGGTGCTAGCAGCGTAACCCGCCCCACACTCACAGCAGCTGCGATGCCGAACGTCCGGTTCGGGCACCACTGCACACAGTACACGGGACTGCGATCAGCACGTGCTACACCTGCATTCATGTCCCATGTCGCGACGCAGCGGCCCAGCGCCGCATCCCACAATCGGACGTGGCCGTCGTCGGCCCCTGTCAGCAGCCACGCACCCGATGGATCGATGGATACCGTCCGAATCCGCCATGGCGCATGTGCGTACACGACGTCGGTGTGCGTCGGGAACGGCCGCAGGTCGCGAGGAGCAGGGAGCTTCGGTAGCAGCTGGTCCGGATCATCAATGTCCAGGCGCTTCCGCCGCATGCGTGGTGCCATGTACAAGTCCAAGCAGCGCTGGAATCGCTCGTGCAAGGCCTGATCGTAGCCAGGCACAAGACGCAAGGCCGCGTACTTCGCCGGTAGGAACGGCAGCTTGCGATCCTCGGGCTCGGCCGCTTCCCACTCAGCCTTTTCATCGTCGCCAAATAGGTACTCTGCAGGGGGATTGTACGACTCAACGTGCGATGGCAACGGCAGCTTCGGCGCCGGCATATGCATCGGATGATCTGCGCGTGCCTCGTCTGCATCGCTCCATAGATTGTAAAAGGCAGGGCGCTCACGCCCTGGCGCATGGGCGACAATCCGCCCCTGTCGAATGGCACGCACAATCTTCATGATCTTCTTGTGTTCCCACTTGCTTGGGACGAAGCGCCGCTTCGGCTCTGGACGCGCCGTGAGCGGCGTCGTCTGCTGATGCTGCGTGAACCAGTCTGTCGCTGGCTCGTATGGATCATATGCCTCAACAGGAATCTGCGCACGCTCCAGCCGTTGGATGATATCGAGTTCCTCGTCTGTCAGCTTCACGTCTTGCCCACTGGTCTTGTCGTGCGCCGAGAACCATCCGTCGCCTTCTCCTTCCACACTGTCGAGGAACTTGTCAAGTTCGTCGCCCTGGGCAGGGCGCAGCACACGTCGTCCATTGATGTCGTAGCCAATGTGCGGGAGGTCGTCGTACCAGGACAGCGGCACTTGGCCAATCCGATTCGGCACATCCTCCGTGCTGGAATCGCTATCGTATTCAGGCTCAATCGGCGGGTACTCGACTTTCGGCATGCCCGTGACGTTCGATTGCACAACACGCCCACGCTTCGAGCCGTCGTCGTTCCGACTCTCATCATAGAATCGCGCTGCCACGCCCGTATCGATGCCTAACTTGTTCGTCGTTCGTTCGCTTTCGTCTGGCTTGACTCGTGCTCTTGCGATCATGCGTTCCAGGGCCGCGTCGCCCTCTTTTACGTCGTCGTCATCGGATAGATCTGCGTCTCCGTACTTGGCATCGGCCTCTTCGTCCCAGTTCTCTAGGTCGTCCGAATCAAAGGCCTCGTCGTCCGATGCGTCTTCGTCTTCGTCCTCATCGTCCTCCTCCTCGTCTTCATCACCATCGTCATCTTTATCCTCCCCCGACACCAACTCAGGAAATGCCTCCATGTCGTCTTCGTCCTTAGGCGCACCATCATGATGGTTACTCTTGTCATCGTCATCGTCGTCTTCCAACTCCAATATGCCATCCTTCGCCAGCAGCTCTGGCTCTGGCTCCGGCGTATGCACCGGTCGCGTGCGAGTTTCACGTATTGTCACATCACCCGGCTCCGCACGCTTGCGTCCTTGAGCACGTCGTTCCGGCGGCACTGGCCGTCGGCCTTTATCCACGGCCATGACGTGTGGAAAAGGAAATTTTTGACACTCTGCCACGACGATCCATCCAGTGGGCTTTCCACATTGCCCACAGCCTCCTGCACGAGTTTTTTTTTCTTGGCCTTCTTCCTCGTCGTCGCTCAACCCCTCCCTTAGCTCCAGCTGCACGTGGCTTTTTTTTCTTTTTGATTTTTGTGGTGCACGGCGCACATCCTTTTTCCCTGGGTTCAACGTATTGTTCCCTACGAGTTTACAAAGTTTCGATCCATGTATATAGGTCATCTAGACTATCGCGTTGTGTTTGACTCGGGTCCCACCCTGTGCGATCAATAAACGCAAGACCCATTTTTGCACGTCCGCCTTCAATGATGCGTGGGTCCAGACGCTGCAGTGGCTCATCAAGAGCCATTCCACTCCCTGCCATGATGTAGTCGTTCGCGAGCTCATTCGTTTGCTTATGTCCTTGTCCACCGCGCACCCTGTGTCCGAAGCGTGTGGGATGCAGTTCTGCAGGCACACCATCCTCGCTTCCGCGGGTAGGGCCTACCCACTGCAGAAATGGCACACGTGCGAGGGCCACTTGCGCCCGTTCCATCCAGCTCCTCCGGCTTGCATCGCGCACTTCGTCAATGTCCTCCATCATGACACGTCCCTGTGCTGGACCTGCCGAATCCGTTCGATGCAAACCGCGCGATGCTCGCCGCGATACCAAGGTAGATTCAACACCTCGCCGGCATCGTGTTAGCAGTTGCCATCGGCGCTTCTCATCCTGTAGCAACGCATGGTCCATAAACAAGGGCGAACGGTCCATGCGGGTAAATAGAACAAATAGTGCTGGCGGTGCTCTTTTTGACTCCATGGCCGCCAAGCGCCGATTCGCCAAAGTTCGCAGCACATCATGGAGATAGTCCACACTGTCGACCAGAGCGTCTTGCAGATCGGTCCGCTTCAATGTAGACAGTGCCGCTGACGCCGTGGCAGATTCACTTCCCCCTCGACTTGCTACGCTTGCATCAATGCAAAACACCAGCGCATCCACCTCATCCATGTATTCACTCGCTTGCGTACGTAGACGCGCATGCCCTGGCACGTCTATCATGTCCAGTCCATGTGCACATGCATCAGACGGACGCACACTCCCTGTATTAACCCGCTGTGAAGTTACGGTATCAGGAGCGACACCCATCGTCAAGCGCAGGAACACGTTCGTTTTCCCCGCCTGTTCACCACCAAGGAGCATGACCTTGCGAGCACGTTTTCCGCGGCTGTGCGCCTCCAAAGGTACCTCTGCTATACGTTTGCTCCCGGAAAATACGCCTGTCACAAGTCCCACACATACCGCGACACACGCGGCCAGGAACGTCGTGGCGATGGGAAAAAAGCGTATATCTTGTACATGGGCACACACCCATGCCTGATGCTGGGGACCTAGCACGTGTGTCGCATCACACACCCACTCTTGCACCCATGACATGTCAAGCTTGCTAACACGTCGCCGCAGCTATGCAGGTAAAGGCTGGCGCGAGCGATCGAGCGAGCAAAGTGATCACTAGAAGTGCTGGATTCCCTCCGTGCGCCGTCGATTCCGACTGCAAATCTCCACACACACACACAAACGGCCGTCTCCACTACTACGTCTTCTAGATCGAGTGAGGCGCATTAGGGGCAGAGGCAATGCGTTCGGTGATATAGAGGGCGTGGGCATATTTGCAATTATGTCCCATCAGTGACAGAGCACAACGCGTCGTCATCGAAGGAGCAGCCGTTTCGCTGGTTCGATACGTCGTCAACGCTGCGACGGTGGGTGCGATGGTACGTACGAAATCGGACTTCAACAAACCAAATTCGATCATAGGAGCAGCATAAGGGCTAACGAATCAGTTCCGAAAGTGCGTAAATGCGCGTCGTTCGCAAAGACTGACTCTCAACAAGCACATACGACAGCGACAATACTGTGTGTAAGTAAGAGCGAGTGCGTGCCACTGATGTGCTAGTCTCGCCGCAAGGGCGGCTTCACCAGGTCGAATATGCATTGGAAGCCGTGAAGCAGGGGTCAGCCGTCGTGGGCCTGCGCTCCAAGTCACATGCGGTGATTGTAGCTTTGAAGCGAGCCCCGTCGGAGCTTGCGTCGTACCAAAACAAAGTGCTCAAGATTGACCACCACATTGGCTTCGGATTCGCCGGTCTCACAAGCGATGCACGTGTACTGAGCAACTATATGCGGCAGCTTGCACTTTCCTCACGCCTCATGTACACGCGCCCCCTGCCGATTTCTCGTCTCATGGGCGCACTTGCCGATCGCGCCCAGCTGAACACGATGCAGTACGGCAAACGCCCCTATGGTGTTGGGTTTCTCGTCATTGGCACCGACGATACTGGTCCACATTTGTATGAGTTCAACCCGACAGGCAATTGCTTCGAGTACTATGCAATGAGTATTGGCGCGCGCAACCAGAGTGCAAAGACGTATCTGGAAAGCCACTTTACCGAGTTCACCGAGGCTGATCTGGACCACCTCATTCTACATGGAATCCGTGCTCTACGGGAAACACTACCGCAAAACAAGCAGCTTGAGCAAGCGTCTGTGACCGTGGCATACGTTGGCCCTGGTGCCGATGCTGATCCTCACTCTTCGTCCTTGCGTGAAGGCCACAAGTTCACCGTCCTTGAGGGCGACAAACTTGCCACATGGTTCGAGCGACTCGGACCCAGTGAGCGTCAGCGCGCTGCGGCTGCAGCTGCTGAAGCTTCAGCGGCAGCGGCAGCGGCAACGGCCAACGCCAGCTCCTCTGCGGACAATGCTGCCGCGTCCACGGATAACGCTTCTTCGGCCTCTGCCCCTGACCAGAATACGCAGGCATCTTCCGACAATACAGACAACCAGCCTCGGCCAATGGACGAAAACTAGTGTGGTTCCACCGCCTCCAGGCTCGAGATCCTTTGTCATCTCCGTGGAGGCGTGACTCACACTACCTGATTTGGGTCACTTAGAGCACGATACATAGCACGTGACATATCCTGGATTAGCTCAAGCAACGTCGCTCGCAATTGGTGAGAGCCAAAGCCCGAGGAGCACTGGCCGCCACACGATCTCCTCACTTCACACCACTACCATGAGCGTGTGTCAGGAGCAGAGAGCTTCCGAGCGAGAGCCGCTCATCCATTCGTCTCATATGGATGAGCCGTACGAATTCGATGTTGATGGGAAGGCCGCATTTTCCTCTGCCGAATGCGACAAGGACACGCAACAGCGTGCCGTCGTGACGCAAAGGAGGCTCTATACCCGTGATGCAAGTTGGTGCGCTCACTTGCAATCGGCAGCTGCCTTGTTGTATTTGTTACTTTCCGTGATATACGCCCTGTGTCAATTTTTCTCATTTAATCACTCCATGCATGGACATGGTCAGCATGAGATGAAAGTGCAGCACATGTATGAAGCCTATCAAGAATCCGTGCTGAGCGACGCTCGGTGTCATATGCGGACAAGCCGCTTTCTCGAAGGATGCCGACAGACACTTGATGACCGGATTGCAGCTGCTGAGGCCCAGTTCCTTCGTGTGCCCAGTGCCGAAAGCGCGCGCGCAGCGCTACAGCGGTACACGAGCGTGCCTCACATGGCTGGTGAGCCGAACGATCTTGACTCAGCTCGCAACTTGGTCACGGAGTGGTCAGAACTCCTGGGCATTCCCACAGTGAATGCAACCGAGTTTATGTTTGATGCTGGCACTGAGGAGAGTCGCGAGTTTATGCAGCACAGCCCGCCCATGTCGGCTCGTGAAGCCCCTCGCGTTTGGACCGACACATATTCGGTATGGCTGAATCAGCCAGTGAAAGCAAGTCTGTCGCTGATGGACGAGCGTGGAAACGACTTTTGGACTGCGAATCTCGATGAAGATGTGCTGTCTGACGATGCAACTAGTGTGCAAGGTCGACCAGCGTTCCATGGCTTCTCTGCGTCTGGAAATGCGAAAGGCCACGTCGTCTTTGCTGGTGGCGGTTCTCTTCAGGACTTTGAGCTGTTGAAACAAAACGGTGTCGACGTGAAGGGAAAGATTGTCCTCGTTCGCTACGGCGATGTGTTCCGCGGCGTGATTGTGCGGGCCGCCGAGGAAGCAGGTGCTGCGGCTGTCCTAATGTACACAGATCCTGCCGAAGATGGCACCATCACGGAAGCGAATGGATACAAGGCATATCCCGAAGGTCCGGCGCGGCATCCCAGCAGCGTGCAGCGCGGAAGCGTCCAGGCATCGTCGATCATGCCTGGCGATCCATCCACACCTGACGAGCCATCGTATCGGAATGCGACGCGCTTCCCTTCCAGTGCTACATCGTCTTTGCCACGTATTCCATCGATTCCTATCTCGTTTGCGAATGCTAAGCATCTGCTGGCCGACATGGAAGGCCAGGGCCTGCGTGCTGAACAGCTCCGTGCGGGCTTCGGTGGGGCTATTCCGAACGTCACATACTGGACTGGGCCCAGCCGGCATTTGGCTCACGTGGAAAATGTCATGTCCGACCAAGTGCAGGACATCTGGAACGTGTATGCGGTGATTCCTGGACATCTGGACGATGAGCGGATCATGATCGGCAATCATCGTGATGCTTGGGTATTTGGCGCTGGCGATCCATCCTCTGGTTCTGCTGTCATGCATGAAGTCGTCAAGGGTCTTGGTCAACTTGTTCAATCAGGCTGGCGTCCCATGAGGACCATCGTTCTGGCAAGCTGGGATGCGGAAGAGTATGGGCTGATTGGCTCCACGGAGTTCGGTGAGGACTTTGCCGAGTTTATCCAGTCACACGTGGCCATGTATCACAACCTGGACATGGCTGTGTGTGGCTCTGTCTTTGAAGCCAATGCGTCGCCCTCGCTCCAGGCACTGCTTCATGACGTCGCGCACAGCGTGCCTGATCCTAAGCAACCTGCCACTCACAATCTGACCCTGCGCGATGTTGGCCCGCTGGGCTCTGGCAGTGACTTTACCGTGTTCCTCCAGCGTCTAGGTATTGCTTCCTCCGACATTCGCTTTAGCCGCGGACCCAGTGATCCTGTCTATCACTACCACTCCAACTACGACTCGTTCACGTGGATGGACCGCTATGGTGATCCAGGCTTTGTTCGACACGAGGCGATCGCCAAAGCCTATGGTCTGTTGGCGCTGCGAAGCGCTGATGCCATCTTCTTGCCCATTTCACTTCGTGATTATGCCCGCGAGCTGCACAAGTACTACGAAATGCTCCTTGACACAGCACGTGCTACTGGTGTCGAGTTGCGTCCCACCATCCTCGAGCGCCTGCGCACCGCTATTGAGAATCTTGGCGTGCAAGCTCAAGAAATGAGCGTGCATCAATCGAAGCTCGAGGCGCGTGTGCGTGCCGTGTTTTCTCGACCCAATGTCCACATGACCCAAGAAGTACGTCAACTGCTGCGCAAGGCACACAACATGAATACACACTTGCGTGAATTTGAACAGGGTTTCCTTGATATGGAAGGCCTTGCTTCTAGGCCTTGGTACCGACACTTGGGTGTTGCACCTGGTCGTTGGCTTGGCTACGGCGCAACGATATTCCCTGGTGTGACAGAGAGCATGACCTTGGATCATGGGCTGCGCACGAGTGCCGAACTATCGAGGCTTGCAAAGAGTATGGAGCACATGGCCAAGAAGCTTGAAGAAGCTAACGCTCGTTGGTCACGGCATGAGTCGCCACCACATACACCGCCGCACCATGGTCCTAGCAAGCCCGAGGAGCCTCATGACGGTTCGCGTCAGCCTCAGCCGCCGCATCATGGACCAGGAGTGCCTCGGCCGCCTCATCCAGGCCCAGAGCCACCACATCATGGACCGGGAATGCCTCGGCCGCCTCATCCAGGCCCAGAGCCATCGCTCCATAGTTTCAACGGTGCTTAGACCAAATTTGACGGCCCCTACTATCCAGTTCATTTAGTACCATACAATTGCCACTACGATCTACATTTCGCGATAGATTTTGATCGCTGCTGTTAGATGGCACATACGTACTCTTGTCGGCGCACCCAGTGATCAATCGTGTGCCTGTTTGATCGAATGAAGAACAAAAGATCCCAGCCTCTGCGTCCAGGGATCCTGGCTGCACAATATCGTTGGCTGATTGGAACGGAATCCCCGTGGCATAATCGTAGAACTGCAGGTGTTAGTACAGCTTCCTCTGACGTACCTTCATCGATCCATCGTCTGCGCCCGAGAACAGCACACCATCCGCATTGACCGATAACGTGTTCACAATGGCATCGTGTGTCATGTTCGTCATTAACGTGCCCTCAGGACACCGCCATTTTTTGATATTTCGTCCACCTGCAGAACCTGACGCAAACGTGAATTCATGCGGTGGGATTGCTAAAGCTCGCACTGACTTCTTATGGTGAGTGAGTGTCGTCATGCATCGTCCTGCCGCCAAGTCCCACAGCTTGACCGAGGCATCCATACTTCCTGTGATCACTTGCGGGTCACTTTCCTGACACTCGACACTTGCGACCGTACCACGATGCCCACCGAGCACGTGAATCTGCGTCTTTGTTCGCATATCCCATACACGGGCAGACGCATCTCGTCCTGCCGTCACAATCACATCCAGTGTCGGGTGCAGACTCAATGCATAGATACCTGACAAGTGTCCATAATACTGACGAACCACCTTGTTGGTTTCCAAGTCCCAACACTTGACCAGCTTGTCTTCCCCTGCCGAAAACATATACGGGTGTCGCGCACTGACCGCCAGGCCACGTACAGTCGATATATGTCCTGTGAGCGACAGTTTCAACTCGCCCGACGCCATGTCCCATATCTTGATGATGCGATCTCCTGCTCCTGTGGCAAACCATTGATTGTTCGGCTCCACTGCCACACAGCGGACCCATCCTAGATGCCCTGATATCACACGCATCAGCTTCCATGGTGGGTGGTAAGCGGGCTTCATCTGCTGTTGCGCCAATTCTTTCTTGCGAACTAGTGCACTGTTTAGCATCGATCTTCCGGTATCATGCACAGCCTCTTCAGGTCGCATCAAAGCTTTCTGCAAATTTGATTCTGATCTAGGCTGGGCTTTTGCTGCAGCTACTGGCCGTAGCGCTACAGCGGACGATGTTTCGCCCTGCCTTGGATTCTGCTTTGTCTTTACCCCAAGCTGTTCCTCCAGATCCTGGAGTATATCTGACCGTGGGTTTGCCTTGCTGCGATCTGCGAGGGACGCAATGCCCGTCCGTTGCTGAGCTTGGATGACATCAGGCAGAACCATGGCGTCTTGGTATTCGGTTCGCACTTTTGACGCAAGGTGCGCTCGCGTCAGTTCTGCAAAGTCTGGCGCATGTGTGCGGAAGTTCTGCGTGAGTAAGCGGCTGCGCTTTGTATGCCGCTCAGCGAGGTCTGACAGAGCCGCCCGCGGCCATTCTGCCTCTCCCATCTCGATGATCAGTCTCGAACGTTTGGACGTAGTTGAAAATTACGACAATGGCAATAGCACCTGGTGTGCCGACTAAGTATGACATAATATGTCCACCGTTTTCACATCTGGCGAAGCACTATCAATATCGTCACACACCACTACATACCGATTTTTTCCCTCCAACGACTTGCACATTCACATAGGATTTCTTGAAACTGGTGAAATGTTCCCTTGCATTTTCTCCCCCTTCCCTTGCTACCACAATGTCTACCGAAAAAAGAACTGTGTTCGACTGCTGCTCCCTATTGTCATATACCTGCATAGTGCTTTCTCGTAAGACTGTGCTCGTACATTGTAGCACACAACCTGTGCATAGATCCCGTCCAAAACTGGGGGCTTTTTAAGAGTGCATCTGGGTCTGAGTTATATTCTGATCCCGTTGTGCATGACATGCATTGCTCACACTATCTCGATGAACGCCAACGTCGCGTGGTGACCTCATCCCAATGCTGACTAATATCAGGGATCAGCGGGTTTTGCCACAGGGCGGGTGCGGGGAAATCTTGTATGGGTCAGGGCCGATGCGCATTGCCTATATAAACACAGCAAATTCCTTCGTCTACGTATCCTTCATCACATTCAATCCATCATGACCAACAGTCAAATTTCCAAGGTTGTTTACAAGCAAGACCCAATGTCGACAAAGGAATATATCGTCATTGTGAACCCTGAGGCCTACGTTTCCTGGAAGAATGGCGACAAGACGATTCCACTTGCCGATGTCGTTGGCAGTTTCCAGATTATGACATCAGGACAGGGCCAGCAAGGCATCATGGGCCAGGTGTCAAAGCAGGAGATTCACACCGTCTTTGGCACGAACAAGGAAGACGAAGCTATTGTAATGTTGCTTGAGCGTGGCACGCTCCAGGCCGGTACCCTGAAGGGCAACGACCTATCTGGGCGCAGCGCCAAGGGCAGCGGCGGCTCTGGAGGCGCCGGCCGCTAAGGACTTGACGAACTTGCCTATTATTTATTAGCCTTCCAGATCCTAAAAAAAAGTTGAGATTATGTACACGTGGTTAGTCGATGTTCATAGATACCGACGTTAATTCATTTACGGTCTTGGTTGTGCTATGGTACATGCGTGGAAACGTAGGTAGGCAGACGGGACACAGACAGACCCGTCGCATTAATGGACCTGGTTTTGGGCTTCATTCATATTGGCTGGATTGATAGGGTCGTAGACATTCGGTGGCTTCGGCGGCTCATGTACAGATGTCTCAAAGCACGGTGGTGGCGTCGCAGGCGGTTCGTAACGAGGAAGTGGTTCATCATCAAGAAAGCTGGGGTGCTCGGGGTCATGCGACACGTCCGATGCTTGATTATACTGCGATGCTGGTGGTCTGTAAGGTCGGGGGGCTTGTGTTCTTTGAAGTGGATGTCCTGGCGCTTGAAATGGATTGACCGAAGCCTGAGGGTGAAGTTGTGAAGGTCCGTGAATGCCTGCTGCTCTTAACTTGCGAGCCCTGACGCAATTGATGAGAATCAGTGCTGTGAAAAATATGACAGCTGCGATAATTACACCAACAGCTAACCACATTGCCCCACTCTACCGATCGTTCGAATGTCTACGTTGGGACTGGCCTCAGGGATCACACAAATGACCCTCCTCCCCACTCTGTCATGACACCGTGCGAAATATATGTGGACACGATTTAGCCAACATGATTTGCCCGATAGACAGTGCCACGCGTCTAAGTGCTTTGTAAATATTTTTAAGACTCGCACAGTGAATCTCTTCGTTTCACATGCACTAGGCCCCTTTTGGTCGATAAGATGACCCTGGGAGATACTTCGCTGCGTAGAGATACTTGTACCTTCCTGGATGGCCACCCGAGACTCATTGTCCAGCACGTGCAAGATCCCGTTCTTTCGTATATATGTATATAATCTCTAAGGGTTCGAGCAGGATTAGAAGCCAATCACTCCGCATGACAGTATTCACGCCGCAAGAGCTGGAATGAAATAGTTGGAAACATGAGGAATTAATTAAGAAGATGTATACAGAAACACAAGGGCGTGCTAGACCATCATGCCACTAGAAGTTGAAACGTTTCGTTCAAAATGAAAAAGAACACATGAAGTAGCCCTATTACCAAAGATGCATGTCACAAGCTTTCCAATGCGTTAACACCATAGTCAACTGTAAGAAGGCATGAAAGCTCGCAAATAAAAGTTGGTACATGTAAAGCAGTCTTATTTAGCTCTGGTTTGGCGGTGGCCCCGCTGGTGGCTGATACGTTGACTCGCTGTTGTGGCCAGGTGGGGGATATGATGGCGGGGCATACGAAGGAACGTCGTCGCCATCACTTGGTGGTGGACCGGGCGGCGGCTGGTATGGCATTGCCTGACTCGGGCCGTTGGGTGGCGGGCCATTTGGTGGAGCATAGGCGCCTTGTCCACCATATTGGTTCGTCATGGGATATGCCTGAGGTTGGTAGGGCTGGCCATAATTCTGTGTGGGCATGGAGCCACTTGCGTTTCCGCCACCCCAAACTCCAGGCCTAATGTACGGGCGGAAGGGTCGGCTACGATACCGCGTGATCATCATGCCAATTAATATGACAATGATGACACCTGCAACCGACACACATACACCTAGTCTTGTTAGTCACCGAGCTTTTTAAAAGAAGAAATAAAAGCGAAATTTAGTGAATAGAAACGTACCGATTGCAATGCGTGCGCCACGCGAGAGAGAGTCGTCGTAGCCATACCGGTCGTCGTAACCGTACATGGTGCCGTGAAGTCAGATATGTGGCATGTTTCACCGTTGCCAGATCGACTTTTACTCGCACACGTGGCTTATACATACAGACTATCTTGCGGGTCTCATATGACGTAATCGTGCACAGCTCGCGCGGGGATTCGTAACGGAACATGAACGACGTAAGTGACACAAATACACATACACGCGCGCATGCACTTAGCTATGTCATCGTCATGAACGATAGATGCTAAGTTTCAGTTACATTTCAGCAACTACTTCGGTCCAAGTGCATGAAAGGAATAGGAACATTAAATCGCTATAATTAGAGTAGGCGCTAAGTGTCGATCCTGTTTGAGTAAGAATAAGAGAAGCACTGGATCCTATTGAATCAATCGATTAGACGAGATTAGAATTATGTGACTTGAACGACATTAGTGGAATTGTGTAGTGCAACCAAGATTTCACATTTACTTGTATTCCTTGCCGATCTTCAACGACTTCTTCACTTTTTGCAGGAGACCCATCTTCTTTGGCTTTGACGCGGCATTCTGAACCTGGTCCTTCGCACCAGAGACTGCATCCTTGCCCTGCTTTTCAACACCAGACACAGCGTCTTTGCCTTTCTTCTCAGCGCCCGATACGGCGTCAGAGGCTTTCTTCTCAGCACCCGAGGTAGCATCCGTGGCCTTCTTCTCCGGAGCAGACAGAGCATCCTTACCGAGGTTGCCAGTCGCATTGTTCGCCGACGATTTGGCATCGTTGACTGCGCCACCGAGGCCGCCTGCTTGCTTTCCAGCGGCACCTGTGGCCGAGCCAGCCGCGCCCTGCACATCGCCAGCACCAGCACCAGCAGCAGCCGCAGCGCCACCGGTGGCGCCAGCAGCACCACCAGCGCCAACAAAGCCTGGCTGGCGATGAGCGAGGTCGATAGGGCCCCGCGACATTGTCTTGGAGGCAGGGCCACGCACCGACCAAGCCTGTTCGTCAGTAGGCTCAAACTTCTCGAGCGTCTGAGGACCGGTGGCTGACCCATCCACAAGCGGTGCATCGCCAGCAGCTGCACCGACACCAGCACCTGAAACGGTGCTGGTGGGTGCAAACGTCTCACGAGCAGGCTGCGTTTGCGACATTGAGCTAACCCACGAAGGCTGGGCCGATGGCTCATATGGGGTCGCATTTTGCAGGTACGAGGGAACGGCCGAGCTAGCGACACCCGGTGTGCCAGTTATCGACGACGTCTCGACGGGCTGTGAGTTAATGGCTGCAGCCGTGTAGTTCGTCGAGCGGTTTGAACCAGAGTCACGAAGAATCGAATACAGGTCTCCCCCGGCAATAGGGGGAGCTGCGGTAGGCTTTTCATTGTAGTCGGGCACACTAGTGTGTGTGATTGGGACAGCCTCAGTCATGACGTGGTGGTTTTCCGACTCGAGCACCTGGGGCACAGGTTCCGTGTACACTGTAGTATTCTCGTTCACGCGATCTTCACCTGTAGCCGTTGCGCCTCTGAATCCAGCTAGGGTGTTAGTCGGCTGGACCGACGACGAAGATGGCGCCGGGGCCGCCGCACCCGTCGGCTTGGCGAGATCCTCAGTCGCCTGCGAGCGGGCGACATCTTCAGCATTTGTCATGACACCGTTCGTTGATGGTGTAGCGGTAGATTGTTGGCCTTCAGTACCCAAGACCTTGTTTGTCACTTCGTGCACTGTGTTGGCAATGCTCATGGTGGCGACGAAAGGGTGTTTACGCAACGATCTGACTCTGATACAAATATGCGTGACACGGGAAATCGGTCACTCCATCCTTATGCAATCTCGTGCTTTTACACATGCACTGCCACGTGCCTTATGCATGTCACACGTCAAAGCAGGCTGAAGCGGCGGAGAAAGAGGGTAGTGTGGGGGGGGGAGGAATGTGGAACTTTCGGGGATAGTTTCTGCGAGGAAGAAACGAATCATCCATTCGCCCACGCGTTAAGCGAAATCAAAAAATTGCATCAGCATATGGATCTGTGCGTCTTGTTCATCCATGTGGCGGAGATCGACGGCATGGCTTCGGTGCCATCCCCGGGTCACGCTCAGCAGTACCAGCCAATGGACAGTAGCCTGTGTTGACCACCGTTGCGTGTCTGGAACTCCTGCCTGCCAGAGGCACCTCTCGTCGACGCCATGGCGAAGCACATCGTCGCGTCCTGTAGCTTCCTGGCCGACTGTTCCTCGTACGCACGCGTGTGGCCAAGTTGGATCAAATGATGTTAACGAGCGGGTCGTCCTGGCCGGCTGGGTCCTTGCGCCACGCAAGATATCGCGGCAACTTGCTTTTGTTCCTCTGCAAGATGCCTCAGGCACCGTGCAGCTAGTGCTACATGATCCAGCTTTGGTCGATGCTTTCGCGCAGGTGCCTGTGGAAAGCGTCGTGAGTGTCCAAGGCGCAGTCCAAGCACGTGCAGAAGGTGCCGTCAATCCTGCGATGCGCACAGGTGCGGTAGAGGTGCGCGTCGAGTCTTGGACACTGCTTAATGCAGCTACGCCGACCTTGCCTTTCTATGCGACGCAGTGTCGTGAGCCAGCTTCGTTACCAAAAGAGTCTTTGCGTGCAAAGCACCGTTACTTGGACTTGCGACGCTCATCTCTCAGCGAAAATATCCGTCGCCGCAGTCGTGTCGCACACGCAGCACGTTGCTTTCTACACGACCATGCATTCACTGAGATCGAAACGCCCATCCTGTTGCGTTCGACGCCCGAGGGAGCGCGTGAGTTTTTGGTGCCCACAAGAAGCGCACCAGAGCCGCAGTTTTATGCACTGCAGCAATCGCCCCAACAGCCGAAACAGCTTCTCATGGTCTCTGGCGTAACTGACCGCTACTTCCAATTCGCCAAGTGCTTCCGCGACGAAGATGGGCGTAAGGATCGCCAGCCAGAATTCACGCAGCTCGATATGGAAATGAGCTTTGTCTGTGGACACGGAGACCAGCCGGCATGGCCTCTTGGCGGAACAGAAATACGTGATGTGACCGAAGGTCTTGTTCGCTCTATGTGGACTGCTGCTGCCCAACCTTATGCATTGCCGAATCCATTTCCCATCATGTCGTACGAGCATGCTATGACTACATACGGATCCGACAAGCCAGATACCCGCTTCGGCCTGCGGATCGCGAATCTCATCCCCACCTGCACGTCCCACGCGCTGGACATTCTAGTGCTCCCGCAGTACGAATCATGCAAGCTATCGGGCCGTGCAAAAGAGGCCCTTTTGCTCGACCAGCATGGTCACCGCTGTGCGATTGAGCACTTCAAAGCACATCGCAGCGCGCCGGACAAACTTGCGCACCTACTACTGACCAAGTCACGGCATGTGCACGACGTGATGCACAGCGGCAGGTTGGGACCCGCAGATCGTGCACTGGATGTCTCATCGTTGACTCATACCCTGCAAGACGTGCTGCGTGATGCAACTGCCTTTCGCTGTGACGGCGCTTCCGCACATGCGCATGGTGACAGTGACGATCGCTGCGACGTATATCTAGCCACGCGCTCGTTGCCGATCGACGGCGGAAGCACACCCATGGGCGATTTGCGGCTGCGCATCGCCGATGCACTGCCGATCCGCTCTGCTGAGCCAGCGGTGCTGTGGATCACACAGTTCCCCCTGTTTACTCGTGCAGATGCTGACAAAGCCGAGGCTGCCCGTGGGCGATGGAGCAGCTCGCACCACCCATTCACTGCGCCGCTCGCTAGTGACGTGCAGCGGCTATACGAGTCGGTGGCGTGCCGAGCGCCGGCCGATCGAGATGCTATCTTGGCACAGATCCACGGCCAGCATTACGATCTCGTGCTGAATGGCGCAGAAATCGGCGGAGGTAGTGTGCGTGTGCACGACCCCGCCTTGCAACGCATGATTTTCCGGGACATACTAGAGCTGACTGACGACGAAGTCGGCCGCTTCTCGCATCTCCTGCATGCTCTTGAGAGTGGCGCGCCACCACATGCGGGCATAGCACTTGGGTTTGATCGCTTCATGGCAATCCTGTGCGATACGCTCTCCATTCGCGACGTTATGGCGTTCCCCAAAACGGGCTCCGGCACCGACCCTTTGTTTTCCAGTCCTGCTGCTCTCGATGCACCCGAACAACATGCGCAACTCGCTGCCTACAGTCTACAAGCACGCTCCGCCTGATACAGTTGCTGCTACGAATGTGATCGTGGGGACGACGATCTTATGGCAGATGTACCCTGCTCACCGCCTGGAGGCGCTGGCGTCGTAGGCCGTGTGGACAAGGACGTGCCGTAGTGCTCCACGGCATGTCGGTTCATAAGATCCGATAGCGGGCCTAATAATCGTGTGAATGCCTCCTTTTGCAGCACGGCCACTCGCATAATCCCATGGTGTGAGCGTGAACTGGCAATGACCGTCGCAGCGCGCGGCGTTTGGTTCAAAAGCGCAAGCTCACCAAAGTAGTCGCCGCGCTTAAGTAGTGTCACTGGTTGCTCTTTGTTGTCAGCTTTGATGACCTCGGCAATGCCGTTTACAACGAAGAAGAACTCCGTGCCAGTATCGCCCTCTTTCAAGACCACCTCGCCAGCGCGGTAGTCCTCCAATTGGATGGCATCAAACACACGCGAACGTTCATCCTCCCGAAGATGCTGGAGAAGCGGCACCTGTCGCAAAAACGAGTTGAACATGATGCGTCGCTGCATGTCTGCCTTGGCGAGGATCGAGCGGAATGTCACCCGGTCCATGGCCCACAGCACACAGTCGGATGTCGCCACAATGGAGGCAGCGCGTGGTTGCATGTACAGCAAAGCCAAGTCACCAAACAGTGATCCTGGTCCATACGTCATCACTTTCGTTCCGAGCTTATCCGGAGGCGCAGCCAGTGCTTCGTGTGTGGGCATCTCGGGCGGCTGCACGAACACATCGAGCGAACCACTCTCCGTTACGTAGCAGTAATCGCCGTCGTCGCCTTGTTTGATGATAATGTGGCCATTCGGGATGCGCACTTCCCGCATCGCCATCACGACCTGCTGGCCTTGCTCAGGATCGAGTTGTCGAAACAACATATTTGCATTCAGCGCGCTTAGCAAACGCGCCTCCTGGCTCTCTGTTTTCGGGAAGCATGCCATGTCTGGCGGCCGTGTTGCGTGGGTCGACATGCTTTCTGCCGACACGGACGATCGCCGCCCTAGGTTGATGCGGGCAGGAATACTATCTGCCTCTTCATCGTTCGCTACACGACCGCCGCCGAACGGGCCTTGAAATAGTCCCTCCGCCGTCATCGTCGTACCGGCTGGAAAGATAAAATTTCGGTCGACACTCACCCACTCACTCAAAGTGCGTGCACGCACATCCCTTACTGGCTAGGAGCAATGCGCATGGGGTCGGCGCCGCTTACGTCTTCGGCCCCATGTCCACCACCCCCCCGTACTTCTTCCTCTTGTCAGTGCCGTTTCCTTTCCCCTTCCTCCGCTGCCAAGAGGTTACGTCGGCCGACCAACGTGCACGCCACGTGATACACATCATACAAAGGGGCCGGCTCATAAGGCTAACGAAACTGGACACATATGTTCATGGATCAACAGCCCGTCAGACACAGGGGCTCCCAGAAATGAGTTTTAGAACCAAGTGCGCCAGCCTGTCCTGTGCACATGATTCGTAGACACTTCCGGATAGTCAGCTAGTCAGTGCACGCGCTTGCTGCTACCAACGTTGCGGACTGATGCGCCGCCTATTTGTCGTTGCTGATAAACATAGAGAACTTGGCGAACGAGCCAGGTAAAACCGAGAATAACAACCTTGTCTTTTCGTATCTCCAAGCGTTCGCTAGGCATAAGCACCAAGATCTAGCCATATCTCGCTCGCATACATGCTTTGCGCTATAGTATCTAGCAGACGGGACATCGCTTCAGAGGAGGTACAATGGCAGCAGGATTGATAGAGATTATAGCAATTGATGGCATGACAGGAGCCATCACCATACAAACCGAGCTCACATAATCGCGAGGTTTCCGAACTTCTCGTCGTAGCCAGGTACAGTCCACTTGCCCTTCTTGACCATCTCCTCGACAGTCTTGCCAATCTCTGGACGAGCGGCAATGACATCTCCCACCGTAAGTTGGTCGAAGGGACGGGCACCCTCAATGTTGTTCAGCGTCTCCTTCAAGTCCTTCAGTTCAGCTTCCAGCTTGGCCGAGCTTTCCTGCGCTTGCTTCACTGCGACCGACTCAAACGACTCAATCGCCTTCACCTGGGCGTTCACATCGTATGTCACAGGCTTGAACTCGTTCATGATCTTCTCAGCCTGAGACAAGACAGCCTGGTTCTACACAGGTTAGTCTGTCCTACCACGCAAAATTACAGGCTGCGCCACGAAATAGTCTATGACCCACAAGAAACTGGCCTAGCGCGCTCCCGTCTTTTACATACCTTGAGCACGCCCTTGTAGTGCGAGAAGTCCACGGTCGTTGGCTGCGACTTGAGCTGGTTCAGCACACGGCGAGCATCCTCACTGCGCTTCCGGAACACAGCAAGTTGCGCGCTTGTCTCCTTGCCGAGACCAGACGACAAGATCTTGTGGAAGTTGACGGCAGCTGCCTTCGAAGCCATGGTTGTCTACAATTCGTATGTGGCTTGGACGAACGCAACGGGTCGGCACCTGCGGGTCCAGCCCTGCTGCCGTTCGTTCGCACAACTCGCTCCGGCCGTCTCCGGTCACCATGGCTGTTCGGCCGACATTGTGGAGGTAGTTCACCTCCCCCTCATCCCCAGTGGCTTGTCCCCCTCACCGGGGCGCGGAGGGGTCCAGTGAGGGCTGGGGCGTTTCCACACGCGACGCGGCGCATTTTGTGCGATCTGGGCTGATCCAAAGCGGCCTGTGCGCACGGAAGAATCGTCATGGCCATTATTGAAGATGTGGATGAAGACGCTGCGTCACTGCAAAGTCCCAAAGAACAGATGCTGTGTGAAAATACTTCCATTCCCGCAAATGACGAGACTACTGAGCTAGAGGATGAGCAGGTGCTCGGTGCCTGGGATGATTCTGACGTGGAGGATGATGACGATGATGACGGCGCAATCGGCCTAGACTACCCGTCTTATAAAGAACATACGGCGAAAGATTTGTATGAAGAAATTGAGGATGCGCAACTATCAGGTACAATGACATTCACCCTGGACTTGATTACATGGAGTATCCCCTTTCTCTTCATTTTCGAGATCCTGAGCCTGCTTGTACAGAAACAATACAATGAGGAATTCTCACTGACAAATGAAATCCAGCAGATATCAGCTCGTATGCCTCGTACGTATGCATTTAGGACTACACAATGCTTCTGTGTGTGTGGCCACTGACACGATTGTGCACGTTGTAGCTCTCATTGCGCTAATTGCGTGGAGTACGTGTCAAGGATGCTCCAAGTAGGGGCTTCTCGCCTTCGCACTTACACTCGTCTAGACCTTTGCGAAAAGCGCCGGTGGCTCATGCAATCCGTTATGTTTGTGCTCGGTACACTCGCTGGTTGCTACATGGCCTACCTGGTGAATCGTGTACGTATGTCGACTCGACGCCCCTAGCAACCAGCCTCCACCGGCTCGCCTTAGCACCCTGAGTGGGGGAGTTGGTGATTCAGGCTTCTCCGCTAAAGCGCTCGTTTGGGAAACTCACATCTAATTTATCCAGGCATCTTATGGCGTTACAATGGCTCGGGCACCAGCGGTTGGCACCCTTTGGATCCTGTCTGTTGCCCGGATGGAGCTTGTGCCATCACTCTTTAGTATCCTCTGTTTTGCCATTTACCTGCAGGGCGCAGGGTTTAAACTCGTGGTGTAGACTCGGCCGAAATTATCACGTGTACATTTTCCAGGAAATCGTAGTTTTACACGAAGGGCCACAGTGGCTGCGTCGTCGTCTCAGCAGGTTTCGTCCCAACGACCTCTTAGCCAAGGTATGTTCGTGCGGTACACGCCGAGCTTAGCCTGTTGAATCATTTTGAACTAACGCGACATCAGATGCCTCCTAAGAAGTCTGCAATCGCGGCCGCGGCAAGCAAGACAGGCAAGAAGAAGAAGTGGTCCAAGGGCAAGGTTAAGGACAAGGTATGTAAAGGTGCATGCGTGTATGTAGCAGTTGGCTGACGTGCGAACCAGGCCCAAAACGCCGTTTACCTCGACAAGGTCCTGTATGAGCGTGTCATCAAGGAGGTGCCAACCTTCAAGATGATTACGCCCAGTGTGCTGATTGACCGCTTGAAGATTAATGGTTCTTTGGCTCGTTTGGCAATCCGTCACTTTGAGCGTGAGGGTCAGATTAAGCCATTGATTCACCACCACGGCCAGCTCGTTTACAGTACGTTTCATCAGTTGCTATGAAGTCACATGTAGAAACTGACACTTGAAAGCGCGCGCTCGCAACGACTAAACTGGCTCACAGGCTTTTGCATACTTTGATACGCGTCCCGGCGGGTATTGATGGTATGGAAGTAAGAAAATGAAGGCAGACGACCTACTTTGCGTATTAGCGTGTCCGCAATTCGCGAGCATTGTAGACATAGTGTTCGCTGCCCCATAGTCATAGGGGGTGAGGTCGTAGCGTGTTTTAGTGCGCCTCCCTCTTTATTCCTATATTCCAAAATATCGTTCATACTCAAACAACGAGTGAAGTTTGGATAACGTGTAAGCTGGATTGCGTGGATTTATGTCTGGCGTCTGCAGAGGAGCGCGCGCTTCGTCTGATCTGCAGCGTGGATTTCCATGGCCAGTACGTCGGCGCATAGTTGCAATGTTGTACTCAGACAAGTTCCAGCGATCCTGGAGTGTGACCAATCCGGACTGTTGTTTGATTTTGCAAAAATCAAATGCACAAGCTATACAAGCTATGCATTTACATCACAACTAGGAACACTGCATTACTGTGATAGGATTTGGCGAACAAAAGCCTCGTAATTGATACTGCCATCCCTGATCGTGTGAGATTTTCACCGTGCAAAAAGAAAATTCAATACGTACTCGCCCACAGCAACTCCCTTCAGTAGCTCATCGACCTCCTCATTTGAAAGCTTTTCACCCAAACTTGTAAGCACATAGCGGAGTTCTCCGACTCCAATTTGACCCGTGCCATCTTTGTCGAACACTTGGAAACCACGAATGAATTCCTCTGGGCGGGTAAGTTGAAATTCCCTGCATGCAAATTACATGTTGGAGTACATACCTGGCGTTCCAGCCGGCTTAAATCCATTGGGACGGTTCAGGATGTTGGTGAATGTATTGTAATCAACTGGCAAGGTTAGAAATGCCACTAATCAGCAAACACACTCTCTTTGGGTGCACCTGACGCCAAGCTAGCAACCTCTGCTTGTGTTGGGTTTTGACCCAATGCTCGCAAAAGATCGCCAAGGTTTTCACTTGCGATAGTGCCTGAGCCTTTCTTGTCAAACAGGGCAAATGCTTCTCTAATTTCCGAATCCGCCTGCACATGCACACGCGTTAGTTTACATATACGATGGAGCGCAAGTCACAAATATGTACCATTCTTACTTAGACTGCGCGTATGCAAAGAACAATCAAAGTGCAATTCAAGAGAAATTCCAAACGAACAAGTCTTAGTCGAGAGTTACACACACACACACACACACACGTACAACAAGAAACACAACTGACGCGACAGTACAGGACCTGGAATGGAGCGTATTTCGAGTGTGTGTTGATGACCGCAAGACATATTTGCAAATGTGTCCATGTTGTATGCACGCTTGCGTGGATTATTTGGCCCATGCCCCGCCCCCCGCTCCTGTCGACGCCGCCGTCCACAAGAAATATTCAAGATTTAGAGATAGTGCTGTGGATGACGCCTCCACTTTTAATTGGACTCAACACACCAAAACACGAAGCAAACTTAGCCATTACTCTGTCTTGCCTTTGCCTTATCTTACCTTACCGTATCCAGACCTGCCGAGCAAAGCTTAGCATCACATAGCCCTGCTTGCTGCAGTACTTGATCAGTAATCAACATGGAAGGCGTATCAGGATCTTCATCCCTATACACACCGTCCATATGGACACAGAGTCATCTCAGTCATCCATCTGATGTGGATCTGCCACATCGGCCCCCTGTGTATATACGGCGAACAGACATAAGTGCTTCTTTGCACGCCTATGAACGACTTTTAGAGACGTCCAAAACGTTCACTTCATGCATGTCGGCAATGTCGAAGGCATCTGCAGATATGGCAGCTGCATTAGAGGACTGCTCGTCGCTGAAAGGAGCACATGCATGTGGCGCTGCTTTTCAAGCTGCCTGTGGTCTACACTACCTGAAATCTAATTACGACCAAGTTTTATGTGATACGTTCTGGAAAGAGTTCTCGATTCCGCTTCTGAGTCATTTGGATGTATATCGTCAGACCGTGCAGGACCGGCAGCTTGCGCATGAAAAGACCATGTCCGAACAAAGCCAAATTCTCAAGGGTATTGAATTAAAGTACCAAAAACAAGACCGACAGCGACATCGTGACTTGTCGAGTTTCCGTACAATGCTTAGTGAACTCCAGCGCAAAGTAAATGATATGGAAGAAATCAAAGCTCAGCATTATACCGAGGTACTTGAGAATGAGGAATATACTTGGAACCTGATTGCACAAAAAGTCATGCTGCTTGTCCGTGCACAGGTTGATATGGCTGATCGCCTTTCATCGAAGGCTGTGAATGATCCTATTCTTGAATCGATCATGGCGACGATTCCCGACCCCTTCCAGTCGTACGGACCACCGAAACGTGAAAACGAGCTGTTTTCTATTCTTCAACCAATGATTTCCAAACGCTCTGCTTCTTCTCCATCACCTACATCTCCTAATTTGCCTAGCACATCAGATGCGAGTCTGTCAAAGGCTGATATGTCTGTTTCTCCGACGAAGTTGTTGACCGAAAGGGCCTCACGCCACAGCCAATCGCTCTTTCCCGTTGATGCTGCCTCTGAGTCTGCCGAAGCTGACACAACTCTGCGTGCCGACCCAGACCGCAGCATGCCAGATACGGGACAGGTAGACAAAGATTCGGCGTCTTTTTCGCCACATGCGGATCGCAAGCTACCAGCACGTTTCCTACAGTCCAGACCTTCATTTCATATGCTCTTTGGTTACACACACCCCGAAGAGCCCTCACCCCCATCACCCCAAACTCAGTCGCCACATAACCATAACCATGATGTCTCATCGTAACTGTATTATGTACGACTCAACCCTCTTGCTTGTCTAGTAAATAAGAAGAGAATGCATAGAGAACGACTATGGATACGACCTCGCTTTTCACACATGGAGAGGAGACGCAACAAAGTCTTTATATGTGGCTGTAGCTGTAGTGCTTTTGTAGCGCCACAAACGCACGTTGCGCATAAATGAATCGGTAATTTGGCCTGACCAGCCGGCCTTCAGAATGGCATGTACGATCGTCTCTTGCTTTGACCAGCCTTGAGCTGGTGCAATCTCCGGCAAAAATGTCGCTGTTGTACTCATAGCTTGTCCACCCACTGGCATAACAAAACTGACATACACACCGTGCACACCCATTTCCCAATCAAATAAGTCCTTACACTCTTCGAATGGTGTAAGCAAACTGACTGTACACTGCAATTTTTCCAGCTCCGCTGGCCGAATGGGCTCGAACCGCTTGTCATTCCAAGCTGATTGAATTGTGTAGACCTGTAATGCTTGCGACAATGGATGTGGTTCGAATGTGCCGATGCAGCCGCGAAGCTGCTTGCCTTGCGGCGCAGCATCGTTTTCTAAATACCAAGACACAAAGACAGGCACATTCAGTTCAGCATCGGGAATATCGGCTTGTGGTATCGCGCTGAGTCCCATGGACGCACGTAGGACGGCGAAGCAAAAGCAGCAATGTTCTTTCTGCGCAGTGCACACGTCTCCCTTCGGCGGAAGCTCATACATCGTGGTGCGTACTGCGCTGGTCGTGAGAATAGGACGTCATAGAAATGGCTTTGATCTGGCAGCCGCTCTTAAATCGACCGATTACGTCCATGAATGAGATTGATTCGTCGGACATAATACGCCTTCTCCAATTCCACGTGATAAAATCCTCGCTGCCCCTTGCACTGATGCGCCCAGGAATAAGCGCAGGGAGGACTTGGTGCTGAGTGGGTACGAGTCGATATCGCTGTGGACGGCGCCTCTCTATTCATCAGCAAGCTCTGTGCAGACCATGTCATTATTTTTGACTCGTCCGCCGCGCACTGGGCTTGCTTTCGTGGCCCATATGCTATGCCGGCACCGGCGGCCTAGGGCATGGCTCTCCAGCTTGTCATTTGTCCCAGCGGATTCTCAGACAGACCGAGAGGTACCTACCCCACTTTTATTCCTCTCTGCACCTCGATGGACTGGCGATCAACCTGCATCTCAGTACGTTCTCGCTCTCTCGCTCTCGCTCTCTCTCTTTCTCATAGTCCACTATGTATGTGTGCGTTCCTGTTACTTACACCTTTAGACTTTATGCACCGTGGCTTGAGCACCTGAAGAAACATGGATTTTCGGCTCTTTTTCTCGATTTGGATCCGGAACTCCCAACTCGAGACCCGGCCAATGTTCTTCAAGTCATGGAGAAAGGTACGTGAACTGAATCCGTTCTCTACCTATTGCTGTCGAACTGTCGCTTACATTCTTCTTCTACTAGATATGGCTGCCGCTCTTCGTAGTCCAGCCCAGAGTGCCGCCGGCATTCAGCCGCCGCCATTTCCTCCTGCCCTCATTGCATATGGAGCCGCCTGTCCTATCGCTGAAGCATACGCTTCTTCTTACCCCTTATCTGCATTGCAACTCATAAATCCGCCTGTATCTATGGAGCGAGCCAAGCAGCGCTATCCACATCTATTCGGTGGCTCAAACATACGAGAATTCGATTTTGAGGCGACCTTCCCTGTTCGTGTAACTTGGACGCCAGATGAACTTGCGTGGCAAGCTCAACAGCAAATACCATGGTACGAAGTACACAGAATTGAACATCAACGCGAGGATGCTGCCGACGAAAGCCTCGATAGGTATGAATGGGACTCATTCGAACATGGTGTTCAAGACACTGTGTGCTGGTTGGAAGACGAGGCAGGTCTGTACGTATGCTCAAAGTACAAGCACAAATATTAATTCCCAGCTAGATTCCCGCTTCCTGAATCGCGCCTAAATACACATGAAGCGAGTGCTGGTACAGTAGAAGCACAACATATCACCGAGACTGTACATGAAAAAAACACAGATCCTGCTTCCCCTGCGACCCGCACTATCGATCGTGTTCCTCCCGGCACTGTGCCAGAATGGTTCTCGGCAGGAAGCTACGCGTTTGCTCGCGACGGATCGAAAAAAATGCCAATCGATCTCGATGAGCGTGATATTCGCGAGCGATTTATCCGAGGATCAGGCCCTGGCGGCCAAGCCATCAATAAGCTTTCTACGAACGTGGAGCTTGTTCACATCCCTACTAGTACACGCATAACGTGCCAGCTTACCCGCAGTCGTGCACAGAATCGCGAGCTTGCGCGTCGACAGTTGAGTCAACGTCTAGAATGGCTCATCAAGCAGAATTGGTCCCATGTATCGGCCCAGCAAGGCACCAAACCCGTGTCTCGTGAGCTTTCACCCAGCGTAATTCAATCAAACTGGGACAAAGCTCGAAAACGCAAGCAAAATAAACGCAAAAAACAACGCCGGCGCGCCTCTAATGAGTCAGTTGATTAGATTCGATTCCAGTGTCTTTTCTCCTTCGTTCATGCGTTCACATAGTCTTGTCCCAAGATCTGATGTTCCGACGCCAGCCTGCCCTTGACCCTCGAATGCACTTGAGGTCCGAACTCCACACGTGCCTAGCGCTTGTGGAGTGTGTGTACTTGTCGGCACATCGTAGATGATGGAGGAATATGACACGCATACTTCCTAGACGAGCCGCGCGGTGCATCAATCCACGATTCATTCACGCCACTATCCGTTGCATCTGGGCGTGTCTCGTCGTCGGCAGACAGCTCTCCGTGTGTGCTTGTGGCACCCGGCAAGCAAACACAAACACATCCCCGTCACGCAGTACACTCGGACGAATTCATCAACCAGTCTAGGTGGCGTATATGTTTGTGTCTGCACCGTCGGTGCCGCCGCAGCGTAGTCGCGCGCTTTCCACACCTGGCAAGACTAGCTCATCAAGCCATGGTGTGACTGGTGATGTTTCTCGCTCCTTGTCGCGTTCAGCGTCCTGGACTCAGGAATCTATTTGTCACACGCCTTCTTCTATCGCCTCGACACCTGCACAAGAAGGTCCGATCCGTGCATATGCGAAGCTCGAGTTTCCCGGCTTCTCGTACTATATCCAAACGCTTCAAGTCACGATCGGTCGACGACCCCAAGGCGTGCCACCCCGACCACCACATTTGCCGTCTCCAAGCGGGTCAGCTGCTTCTTCTGCGCTTCCCGCTCCCTGGTTTACGCCGAAAGATGTTGATGTGGATTTGGGTCCACTCAAGTCCATTTCACGTTTGCACGCGCGCATTTTTTACTCGGCTCAGCCAGAATTCATTCGTGCACCGCTGTACGCGCCGACATCTGTCTTGCACCATCAATTTCCTGCGACGCCTGCCACAACTTCGAAGAATTTAGGGACGCATTCCGGCGCACCTGTTGCGAATAATGCTAACGCCAGTGCCGACGCTGACGTAGCGGCTGATGATGACCAGTCCGACTCTGCATTGGCGGCTGCATCACCGTCGTCAGATAGTATGCCTAGATCTGAGGGTCGCTTCATGCTCGAAGTACTTGGACGAAATGGCGCTTTTGTTGACGATGTTTGGGTCAGTGTACATGGCGTTGTCCCACTTGGTCAGCGGACCAAGATCCAGATTGCTGAGCGTGTGTTTTATTTTGTATTGCCACCACCCATTAGCTCTATGGACAATGCTGCTTTGGATGAAGGCACAGCTCTATCAGGCGAAGATGAAGCTCATGACGAAGATAATGATGATGACATGGCTTTGTCGTCTGAGCTCTCCGACATGGATACGGATGCAGGTGCAAACATTGTTGACTCAACGGGAGTGCACGCCAAGACTGAGACTGGCAGCATATCTGCAGACCTCGAGGAAGAGAGACTACGTTGCAGTCCGACTACATTGAACTCAACGGATGCACCACAGCCACCCAAGTTTGTTTTGAAACCACGCACAAAGGTGACTTCGACGGCTGTGAAACGACTTCGTGATGATGATGATGAGGCCTCGGATGATGCCAAACGCGCACGACCTGCCTCCGGCACAGTCTTACACGACAAAGCAAAGGGTAAGGGCAAGGGTAAGATCAAAGAGAAAGAAAGCGACAAGGACCAAGTGAAGGAAAAGAACAAAGCATCGACAAAGGGTAAAGGTAAAGGTAAAGGCAAGGGTCCAGGCAAAGGAGCTAAGAGTATAAAGCTCGAAGACTCGATATCCAGCGGAGATGATAATGTGATCCCTGTGGATGATGATGACGATGATGAAGCGCCACTATCCCTACATAAGTCCTCCCCTGCTACAACGAACTCGTCTATGCCAATGTTCCAAAAACCTGATCTCTCTAATGTACAGCTTATTACGAATGCCCTGTCATCCGAGTCATGTTCCAGAAAAGGACACAAACTCACACTCCAAGAAGTAAATGAATGGCTTCAAAATACGTATCCATGGTTCAGTCAAAATGGCCGAAAAACGGGCCGTGACTGGCAGAGTTCTATTCGTCACACCATCAGCTCAAGCCGTGAATTCGTAAAAATCCCCCGTCGCCCTGACGAGCCTGGAAAAGGTATTTTTTACACGCTCAGTGGAAGTGAACTAGCCAAAGCTCATGTGGCTGTACGCCCAGAGCCTTCATCGGCGCATGCCGACGATACCACCTCGGCTCACACAACGGCCAGTTCAGACCTTAAGCCGCCGTCTTTGTCATCGGTCGTCACAACTGTCCCATCCACTTCGACTTCGTCATCTTCGTCTAACCGTTCGTCTGCCTTGCTATCAACAGGAAATCTGTCCACTTCTCCCTCTGTCAATGCCAGTCCAGCGACACTCTCTGCACCCACAGTGACCACGACACCTGCTTCGTCTGCTGCACCCTCAGCACCACCCGCATCTTCGACTCTTTCTTCGGCTGCTCAGCACCAGACGCACCCACCGCATCCATCCGATACCAAGCGGGTCATGCCGCGCATTCCTCTAGTCGTTGGCGTGCCGCCTCAGGCGGAGTCAAGTGCACCTCGTACACACTCAACACCAGGCTCGCTCGAGTCTTTGCTTGAAACCCCGCCGATCGCTCACCATCAAGGCAAGTTGTACTTGAGTCCCTCGGTGTTCGGGCATCTTACACGTGAGCAACTTGATCATATTGAAGGACTCGGTGCTCAGCAGGCATTGCAAATTTTACAAACTTACTTGGTCACGCATCTCAAGGCCAAAATGCGCAAGGCTTCATCTTCGCCTGGTGTAGCGCCCACAACTGCTTCGGCTCGTTCGCCTACGCCGTCATCGATGCCGTCCTCTATGGAGTCATCAGCATCTACATCGGCAGCAGTCGCGTCGTCATTAGCAGCGACAAGCAGACCCGCTGTGTCTCCGGCACCTTCGTCCACACCCACATTAGGTTCATCCTCCGCTACGATGCCTTCCCAGACTTTAGCCCCTATTCATGCACCTCGGGCCACCTCAGGGACTCTCCCAACGTCTGCACCGACGCCGACAGCTGCGCCCTTTACGACATCATCCTTTGCACAACGACTCGAAGCCCCGAAAGTGCCCCGTATTCCCGTGGCAACCAAGTCAGAGACATCCATTCCACCTAGCGCTTCGTTTCAAACGACATCCCAACCATCCCAAGCCACGACATCCGAAATGGCTTCCTTACCCACGTCAACTCCCCATATACCCAAGCCTGCTGACAAGCAGAACGATCCATTATCTGCCATTTCGGCCCTTGCAGCACATCCTGAGGCAGCAGGACTCATTACGCTCCTTAAGAAGCAACAGGCTGGTGGTCATGGCACGGTCAAGCTGACGGCCGGACAACTTGAGCTTCTACAGTTAGCGAATCGCTTGGCTATGCAGCGTAAGAAGAAGAAGCCAGACGCAAGTCCTTCCTCAGCAGGTTCATCCGCTTCAGGATCCTCAGCGCCTGCGCCTCCTGACCAGATCGAGCAGCCTCAGCAACACCAACAACCATCGCGACCTGCCAACTAGTGGGCTGCCTAGTTCGTTCATTCGTATAGAGCTTACATGAGCTAGTAAAAAAGGTTGTTCGTTCATTTATTGCGTTGCACCTTTAGATGCAACGCAATTAGCCTCGACGCGTCTGCACGCGTACACCACCGCCCCGAGCCTGGCGCGCCTGCATCTTGGCTTGCCGCTTGCTGACACTTGTTCCTTTGTCTTCGGATGGCGCCGTCCCACGGTACCCGCCTTGTGGCACATGACGTGCGGGACGGAGCCTCGGCAGAATGTACGGCACAAATACATTTTTGTAGAACAAATACGATAGGTACATTGGGATCTGCATAAGTAAATTGCATGGCGCGCGAAAAAAAAAAAAAAAAAAAAAAAAAAAAAAAAAAAACATACCACCGCATAGGTCCACCAGAACCGCCGCGATACGAGTGCAACACCGACGTGCACAAACCATGTAATGTACACAAAGTCGAACATATACCTGTGAATAAGACGATTCCTTTACGTACGCAGTCATTCCCGGTAATGAAAGATCATCTCCAACCTGCGCCATAGCTACGAGCTTCCATGCAATAAGAGCAGCAAGGAATTCTGTTATGCCGTACAGCGTCCACGTCCGCCACGGGCTCGTCTGACGCCTCAAGCAAGCAGCCAGTACAAAAAGTGTATTGGACACCAGGAATCCATATGCTAGAGTGGCTACCGCACGCTGGTTCGCTTGCGAGACACGTTTCTGTGCACCCCGAGCCATCGGCGCGTAAGAAGCTCGCAGTACCTTGAAGCGAGATGCTCCACACTCTTTCTGACACTCGCGTCACGCTCTCTGATCGCGATGTTTTTATCACGTGACTGTATGGCTGGTGTACTCTCGAGTGACAAGATAACGCTCAGGCACAGCGCTGGAAATTAGATGTCGTGACCCAAAACATATTGCAAGGCGCCCATCAGCACATGGAAGCGCCTGGTAATGTCTTAGCACGGTCAAATTCTTGGTATATACTTTTCGACTGAAGTACCTGTTTATTCCTCTTACTATTCCACATGAATTGTGTCTCTCCTTACGTGACCGTGACCTGTAATCGTGCAGGAGATTTGCCAGATGCACGTACTAATGACATACCCCGAGAAAATGAAGACCTTTCGGTTCATAAGCGAAACAACGATTAGAGTTCTGCTCTCACATATCGGCCAAATATCCCTCGCACAGGATCAACGATCGAGTACACTGTCAAACAGGATAAAAGGCGAGGCTTATACCGCGGCACGACCATTCTGGTTATAACCACTTCGCGTGGGATGGTCATGCACTCATTTCGTACAGCCATGATTGCCTGACTAGCTTTAGAAAACAAAGAAGATTTTTTGTCGTTGATCGGTACCTTTATATCGCACATTTAAGAATTGGTATTTGTTCCCCTATCCGTGCTGTTTTGTCGTACGGTTGTTCGTCCGAAACGTATCGGTTGGAGTCATCCCAACGAAGCGCTTTCACATTTACTCTCAAGTGCAGGCTACAACCATCCCTGGACTTTAATGTACTTGGCGTGTTATCCCTGTCTCGATACGGATATGAAAACTGAAATTTGTCAGGCCGTTCTTAATAGATTACTTTGTCTAGCCCATTTAAGATATTGTTGCTCTACGTTTTTCGGCCAGGAAATGAACGTGGTTTTCACGTGGAGTCTTTCTAGCTACTACTTGTCGAAGGATCCTACTTTCTGTGGACTGCATGAACACAAGGCTTATGACTCAACGTCTACAGCCATCAGAAGCTGCGTGTCTAGCACAGGAACATGCCAAACATTGCAGAATTTACGTAGTGCGAGTAACTCAGATATGGAGCATTCACTGCCTCATGTTCCCCTTCATCCTTTCACAGGAAAACTTATTTCTGCCTCACCCTATAGCGGCCAGTTAAAACTCAAGTCATACTGAGGTTTATGCGATTGCTCCCACGAGATACGGGCTGAGGAAGGTATTTTGAACCTCACGCGCGCCGCTATCTTCGCTCTGCTTTCAGTCGCGATATTTCTTCTGAATCATTCCTCGTCACTATTATGAGCAAGGTGAAAACTTGTATATATGTACTTTCATGTCTGATGATATTCCTGACTTGTCAACTGTAGGTAATATAATCACCTCTGCTACATGCTTGCGTGGGGTATAAATTAAACCAAGCATTAATGGACGCGTTAGGTCCTAAACGAAATTGATTTGTTCTTTAGGCACGTCTGGCAGTAATCTTATGTAGGTACATGAGGTTTTTCCCGTTGCTTTATTCAACTTGAGCAATGGGGATTATACCCTCACCTAATTACATGCGTGCCATGTATGTTGGACAGCTTGGTTCCATGAGAATTAAGCCCCAACAATACGCAAATATCAATAAAGCCCCTGGGTCTCTAACCGCTTGTATTATATCTCTATCGCGTGCTTTTTGAGAAAAGCATACATTAGGATTCTACCTTTCGGCTTCCTCCTCAACGAGAGTGTTAAGCCTTTTTACCTGCCCCTATTTATGCTGATAAAACTGAATCTTCCGCTTATTTAGCTTCGTATTTGTACCCGTAAAATACTCAAGCGCGAAAAAGATCTGACGATGGATGGTTGCTTCGCATGTAGAGTTTTCGCTTATAGTCGCATTCTTAATCCATCTTCGGACTAATGGTTTGGCACGTACAAAGTCCGATTTTTTTCTCCCTTGGACAATCTAGTGGCCAGCATCGTCTATTTTCAGCGCTATTACTTTCCGATTATTATGTGGAACATCGAAAACAAAATAGAACCGTTGCCTAGCTCATTGAGCACTTTGGTATTGCCCGATAAATGGTAGCCCCGGAATGTGAGAGCACTTCATCACCGTCTAAGCTTGATATGACTATGTGACATGATGCCACTATATATGTGAAACAATCAGGGTTACACTCTATCTGAGGGGCTTCATCGTCTAAATCAAATACGGTGCTTTGTCGTAGGAGAGAAAGAAATGAAAGCAGTCTCAACACGCACTCCTGAACGTGCAAGTTACTTTCATGGTGCATAAGATATACTCGAGCGCTTGAGGCAAATCAGTTCTTGCACCACTTGCCTCCGGCCTTGCTCTACGGAATTGCAAAAATTATATATAAATGAAATGCAGATCAAACCCGATGGGAAACTCAGGCTTTAGGTCTCATCCGTGAGATCACTCATATTCGACAGCGTATTTCCCACAGACACGCCTCCTGCGAGGCAACTGCATAAAACCTCCCGAACTTCTGCTCATGCAATCTCGTTGTATATTTTATACTCTCTAGTCGCGAACATGATACTAGATGCATGACCGCGAACTATGGGATCGTAACGCTGGCCCCGAAACAGACAGCTACAAAATGGACCAACAAAACGCAGCTGGAAGCGAGACCTACGTCCACTCCGACATCACGCCAGAGCAGGGTACATGCAGCATGACATGACGCACCTGCCTTGGCACAAATATAGGACACAAGACCCATTTTTTCAGTCTAATTAGACCGAGGCCTGAGGCACAGGCTCCTTGAACTCCCCGCTCTTGATCTTCGTGCCCACATCCTCAGCACCGACGACCGAAGCGCCACCGTGCAGCTCGTAGAGCTTGTTGACATCGAACTTGGGGCGCTTCAACACCTTGACCTTGTGGATGAACACATCCTTGAGCGGGTAAATACCTTGCGTGCTCTTTTCAATTTCGCGGCCCATGACCTCAGGGATTAGCTTGGCCACGAATTCGCGCAGGTCGCACGACGACGACTCGCGCTGAATCACCTCGAACATCTTCTTGCGAATGGCGTGGATCTGAGAGGACTTCGCGTATGTGGTCTTCTTAACCTGGTTTGCACGACGGCGCGTGAAACCAATAGCAAACACACGCAAAAGGTAACCGTCCGTCGTCCTAATGTCCTGATGCGCCTCAATGAGCGACTGCCACTTGCGAACAAGCGAGCGCAACTTGTCAGACGTGAAGCTCATACCGTAGAAGTTGGTCAGGCAGTTACGACCCTGCACCTCATCCACACGAAGCTGGAACTTGCGGTAGGCTTGCTCGTCGTCCTTGTTAAGGTCGGCAAGCGACTGCTCAAGAATACGGCCCTTGAGCGCATCAGAGGCATTCTCTGTTCAGTGTCAGCGGGACGGCTCAACCTTAAGAGGCTAACCATACGTACTCAGACCCTGAGAGCGGTTCACAATTGTTTTACCGACGTTGCGGTTCTCGAAGAACACGGGCGCCTTGATGTCGTACCATTCCTTGCGGGTGAAGGGATCAACAGCGCGCTTCTTATTGCCCTTACCCTTGGAGAGCTTCTTGTTCTTGCCAACCGCTGCGATGGTTAGTATTCACACACAGCCGAAAACGTCGCACAAAGCATACATACCCATGCTGAACAAGTATGGACAAGAGAGTACTATGAACGCACCGCTCGCACGCCTGAACAAGAAGAGCTGGTTCCTAGTATACACGTGATATTTCATGTGAAGGACAAAGTAACTATAATTCACGTGATGCAATGACGCACCAAAGTGCTTACGTATACGGGTTCACGCTGCGCACACACTCGTGCACGGCAAGTAGTGATAGAGGTGTGCGCCTCATGCCCACCTCCACATTGCCACGAACCCTGGGAGTAGAGGGTTGGGTGCTGTGCCGTGCCGTGCCGTGCTTTGTGCTTGTACAATCGGGCCTTAGCGCCGGGAACGCCCAGCTCGCTGCGCGTCGCGCCGATTTCGTCTGCAAAAATTTGTGTTAGTTGTCAATCCTCTTAGCCCAAAATATTTGCTTAGTACATACCGGCTGGCACGTAGGTCTGCCTCCTCCATTTTTTCCATTTCAGCTTCACTGAGGTACTCCAGTAGCGGGCCGAAATCAGACGTTTCAGCAAAATCGCGCCAAGCCCCCTCGAGAGGTCGAGGACCAACAGCAAGTAGATCTCGTAGTGTCATCAGAGCTTGATGTCGCCTCAAAGCCAATGGTAAAGATTCATCAGGTACAAGGAATGGGATAGATGCCGCGCTGGGGAAAGGAGGAAACGGCGCAGAAGATGATAGATTCGAAGGCGCCGAAAATGCTGCCGTAGCATCATGAGAGTGCGATAAGCTCCCATATTGTGCTGCAGCAGCTAAACGCCGGCTACGCGTGTGAGGCGGCGCTTGGTCGTCGCGTGTGAGTGTGGCGCCATGCCATTCGTCCATGTCACTTGCATTCGTCATAGCAGCTGAAGAAATGGCCCGTCGTTGGTGCAAGGCTTCGTCCTCTGATAATGGATCGAGATCCATCATAGCCGACGTTGCAGCGGTACATTCTGAAGGCGCAGCACCTGTCGCACCCTGACCAGATTCGGATGGACTCGCACTTGCACGAAGCAAAGCACGCTCAGCCTTATCGATGCGCAAGAGCTCGTCCATGATGCACTTGTAAATCTTACCACTGCCAAACAAGCCCAGCTCCATTGCTGCACGTCGATGATGCAAAAGCTGCTCGCGAACCGCATGGGAAATTAGCACTCCACTCTCTAACGGAAGGCCCAAGTCTCTTGTCAAGGTCTTGGCAAATGCTTCTGGCGTTAATGTTGAACAAAGGTCCCACTCCAAGCGGTCGCGCAACATATGACGAGAAATTTGTACTTCATACTCGACGATCACTCGCAGATCATCTTCGGCATCGATCCTTGAGATAGCATCATGAATAGAGGCCTTGTCGACAGACTTGGAAGCACTGTCATTATCGATTGCTGGAAGAGCATGCGCTGTCGGCGCTGATACAGGCACCGAAGCCTGAGACAGTGGCTGCGTCGGCGCAGGCGGCTGAGACAACAGCTGTGACTGTGGCTGCGGTGGCACGACGGGTGAATCTTCCTTCGACTCAGGCGCGGGGTGTTTTCGAGGCCGTCCACGTTTGCGCGGGGCGGACGGAGAAGCGCTATCAGAAGCCGAGGCAGCTTGAAGCATGGCAGCTGCACGACGCCGCTGCATTTCTACCTCAGTTTCAATACGCTTGCGCTCTCGTGCAGACGATTTAAGATCGAGAATTCGGCTTATGCCATCGCCCTCTCGGTCCAGGACACTCATAGCATCAGATAGTTGTTGAATGATCAGACTTTCGATCTGCACAGCATACGGTTGCATCGGCAACTCTAGATCCTGCAGAAAAATATGTGCAAATTGGTAGGGTGTAATGAGACGCTCGTGGAGATTCCACAGAAATACATCTTTGATGCGATGGGTATTTGTGTGAAACTCAATGCGGATGGGGACTAGGACTTCGGCGAATTCACTTTGCTGCTGAAGCTGCTGCTCTGTGGGAAAAGTATGAGGTGTTCGCTTAGCAGGTCGCACCACGAGCCGGTCGCATGACACAGGCAAGCCCAGCTGGCTGCCTGGCGCTGCAAGCTCTGCTTCAGCTTCTGGATCCACCACACGTGTATCTGGACTGGATGCTGACCGCGATTCATGCGCACCTCTCCGACGCTTTCGTCTTTGAGAACTGCTAAATTCTTCGTCTTCATACTCAGACCCCTCATCGTCGTCATCTGATTCATCTTCGCCGTAGTAAACGGACTGTCGAGCACTTCGAGTGCCAAGAACCGACGTGCCGTCCAGCTCATTTGCACTGCGCTGGATCGGTTGCATAAGAGTCGTAGTACCGGCACGCATTCGGCTCGCGTAGGTTGAATACTTCGCCTGGCTTGGAGCTATGCGTGACTGCAGGCGCAATGGGGCTGAGCTTGTGCCAAGAACCCATGCGCCGTTCGCGAGTGCAGGTCCTGCTACATTCGACACTAGCGATGCGCCACGGTGATATGGCGCACTAGTGCTTTGCGTCGCATCCATGGTATGCAACGACGGTGGACGTCGTGACTAGCGTCACACTCAGTGCAGAAATGGGAAACCAGGGTCTAAGCGTCGGAACGATGTCGCCAATGCATGCCGCGTCAGCCTATCCACAGGTAAACGCTGAGCTCGCGCGTGTGGCGCACCTGGCACGTGATCAGATGATGGCGAGAGGGCACAGGAGCTCGCTCAGCGCGCGATCTTGGAGGGTGTCTACGTATGAGTCTACACGTGCAAGAATAGGAATATGTCATGACCCCGTACAATCGGAGGAAGGCATTACCAATCGCGAGGCATTTTGATAAAAACGGTCAATGACAATGTCACCTAGGCGTGTGGTGCGGCGTCACCTTGCACATCTGACGGGGGAGGTGGTGCAGCTGCATCTTTGGCATGTGTTTCTGCTGCACCATCCTGAAGAGGACGCTGCTCGTCGGTGGTCTCAGAAACAGTCTGCGTCTCTTCTGGACGCGGTTCTGCTGAATCCGCTGGCACAGACGAACCGATACGTTCACGATCGTTGTCACCATCGTGATTAGTTTCGCGCCGCTGCTCATCACGGCGATGATCCGTCTCATTTCCACGGTTGTCATTGCCATCTTCTTGGTGCGCATCATTTCGTGGATCACCAGTAGCGTCTCGGCTTGATTCATGACGATCATCGCCAAGCCTGTTCACAGGCCCATCAGCCCGATCATCGTCACGTCGCTCATAGCGATCACCGTCACGCTCGTCAATAGGAGCATCAGCCTGGTCATCGTCACGTCGCTCATAGCGATCGTCGTCACGCTCGTCAAAGCGTCTGTCATGGCGTTCATCAACGCGCCTGTCATATCGACTCATGTAGCGTTCGTCATCGCGCCCGTCATCGCGATAGCCACCGCGTCGCTCATAGCGATCATCGTTACGTGCATTCCATCGATCACGAGAGCCATAGCGATCATCCAAACCGACGTCACGCATGGGAGGAGGCGGACGCTCATCACGGTAGTCATCGCGGTATCTCCCAACGGGACTTCGCTCACGACGCTCACTGGACGACGGCGGCGGGAGAGGCGGCAAATCCCCATCAGGCTCAGCCCTAAGAATAGCGCCACGCAAATCAGTGCCCTCAATACGCGCCAATGCGCGCTCATAATCGTCGCGCGATTCAAACTCCAAGGCACCTTCATCGGGTTGATTCGGATTGATATCGGAGAACGTGACATGACCATGCTCGCGGCCTAGATCTTTCAAATCTTGCCAGCTAGTGCCTGGAGGCAAGTTGAACACAATGAGTCGGTACATACCACGACGTGGCCCCCGGGGTCCTCGAGGACCACGCATATCAAACCCGCGTGGGCGACGGGGAGGACCGTACGGATCGCGCTCACGATCACGGTCGCGACGCAAAGGTTGCTTCGCGGGTTGTACAATAATGCGGTCGCCCATGAACATAGTGCCATCAAAGTCTCGCACGGCATAATCGGCGTCACGAGGATCGTCAAATTCCACGAATCCAAAGCCATTCAAAACACGCACATCAACAATCGGCTATGTGGTGGGGGAGGCGTCAGTCTTGCAGATACACAGCTTTAATACGTACGCCCACATTCTTAAACAGGTCTGCGATATCATCACGCGTCACCGCAGGTGCGAGTCGACCCACGTACAAACGAGTCGAGCCACTATACATTGTGTTGTTTGAAGTTGGTGTTGCCACGTATGCTGGTGCTTGCTAGTACTCGTACTCCAGTAGGCAGTGTTGATCCAATCTCCTGTAATAGGACACACACACACGCTCTCTCTCTCTCACGCTCACTCGTTCCCTTGTTCCCTAGCGGTCGCGCACACAAACACGTGTTTGTTGCTCCACGACAAGATGCGCATGACGACACACTACGACGACGGCAGCACCGGCGGCGGCTGGTATCACGTGATAAGCGACGCTCATTCGCTCCTCTCCCTATTCACTCGGACCAGTCGCGTCGAGTTTCCGCCTCCAAGTGGGTAAGAATAGAGAGGTAGAAATAAGCGTCGGCTCTGAAACAAGCTTACAGGTCCGCTCGCCTCTGCGTGTCCTGGCGTACTAAGCGACAAGCGTTTGGACGACGACATCGCGACCACGCATGAGAAAAAATAGGTCAACAAATCAGATGTAGCAACGATTTCGCAGACATCCACTCTCGCACGATCCGACATGTGCGTGTAAGTTAGCCCTATGTTAACATCGTGCTTCTGCCACACTTGAGTAGCCATGCACCATTACAAGCTAGCTTCAAGCGATCTGCTCTGTGCACAAGTGCTGTCTCTCTACATAGAACGACAATATGGAGCGCCAGCCCATACGCGAGGGTTCTAAGCCTCATGGAAGCGATGGGTCCCATAGCAAAGGACGACAAATACAAAAAGATAAGATTAGCACAAGCCCTGTGAATAGTGTCATAGTGAGCGACACATTCACACAGGTTCATGTGGCTGGTTGAAGCCATGATGTACAGGCATGTGCCATCTATTAGCTATGATGAAAGTGGTTTTGTCAATATGTCATCGGCTCGCCCAAGCACATTTGGCGTGCATTCGTTGCCGCTCCCCTGCGTATTACACAAGCCATGCAATGTGCCAAGAGAAATCGATCGACTGCGTCTTTGCAGGGCATCTGCAATTCAAGACGAATTGTGGCGTCATGGCTGCAATCACGTGGCAGGACAAAATGCGAGAGATGCGTGGAATTACACAGGGATGGGGGCATGAGGAGGCAGTGGTGAGGAATCACATCGCGCGCGCGCGCGCGCGGGTCGATGCAACAGGTGCTGAGTCATCGAGCAGGGGACAAGTCATGCGGGGCTGTGCGGCCAATGCGAATGAAACGCGCCATAGTGCAAAACGGCTCCTAAACTGACGGCCATTCGAATACAAGGAAGGAGGGGTGCATTGCTTGTCGGCCACGGCAGTTGCAACAGCCAAAGGAGCAGCTAACAAAGTGAGCGCATACCATCAACACTGTTGAAGAGATCCGAGTGCATGGAAGGTCTCGTCCGTTCCAATCCGACTATGACATCTGATATGTCACGCAGTTTATCCGCAGACGAGTCGTCCTCGGTTCGCGGCACGGCATTACCCCATCCACATGGGATCTACAGGTCGCAAGCACCATCGAACATTTCACTGAGCCCTGTCAGACTATCATCGACATTCTTACCATCGCCATCACGCGATCATCATGCTACCACCACGCCAACGAATGGAGCTGCATCGCCGCGTCTCATCAGTGCAAATGAACTACCCGATGACCCCGCGCAGGCATCGAATGTGGTCCATCTGTTTGCACCACCACTTGCACCGGCTTGGAGTCCCGTCTCAATGTCGCGCTCCCAGAGCTCCCGCACGGACGACACATCAACTTATTTCCCCTCTGCGGGTGGAACTACTGCGAGCCACGGTCACAGCTATGGACATAGCGCTGGCACTGGCACCGGCACTGGCGCCCATACAGCGAGCACACAGCGATACTACCGACCACCGATGTCGCCGTCAGCTCGTTCGGGCGCTGAGCACGCACTGAGTCCTGGGGCGGCCCAGCAACGCATATCAAGTCCTCGTTCACCTACGGGACCGTCGTACGTCGGTATGACTCGAACTTCATCGCGGCAACGGTCGCCAGAGCACAACATATTCGAGCGCGATATCGAGTTGTGCGGAAGTCCGCACCTTATGACGCCCAAAGAAGCGATCGACGTAGCTGTGCCGCCAGTGCTGGACGATGCAGCAGATGCTATTGTGGGAGACTCGACCCTGGAAATCGTGTCGCCATGCGAGACTTCGTCACCGTACGCATCACCTGATATGCGTCCGCACCTTCGTCGCACAGGTACGGGCGGCGAAATGCTCGTTCGCGGCGCATCCCACGATGGCACGCACATGTCCGCGCGCCAGCGAACGTACGGCCATCGCCGCCTGCATTCTGAACAATCGATGCTATTGCCGAGCATACCCAACATGCCATCAAGTCCTGCGGCTGGCAAGCGACGCTCGCACATGCAGCCACCGTCACAGACACATTCGCAGCAACAACCACCTACGCCCAACGCGTCCACATATCATCCAAGCCTAAGCATCGATGGCGCTGTCATCCCCGAGGGCCAGGCTGCCACCTTTATGCATAGTCTCGACGGCCTTGCGGACGCCGTCGTTCACAGATCGCCGTCGATGACGTCGACGCAAGCGGCAGTGCCGGGATCTATGGCGACTCCTGCATCGCCTGTACCAGCAGTGGCTTCGCCTAGTGGTAGCACCAACGGCAGCCAGTTGGGTACGTCGAACAGTTACTTTTCATTGAGCGAGGATCCTCGCAACTCCAAGTTCCGCTACAGTGTGATTGGCATCAACGCCACACCATCTGGCGCACCCAGTGATTCGCCCACATTCGGACGTACGGGTACAGCGAATAACTACTTTGCTTCATCGGTGTCGAGCCCTCGTAGCTCACGAACCATGCAGCCGTCGCTTTCATGGTCCAATTCGGAGAATAGCTCGTCGCACTTGCAAGTGCCTGGTGCACTCAATGCTGCATCGCCGAACCTGCGACCAGCGTCAGTGTCGAATGCGCAGGGAGATCGGAAGCGTCTCTCTTGGATGTCGTACGCGGACATTGTGAATGATGTCAACGAGAAAGTTCATGACCTTGATGTGACTGGCCGAGTGTAATAATGACAAGCAAACACATAGACCGTGAATGAACGTTGCGAGAAAGAACCAACCGCAAGACACGCACGCAGTTGCGTTAGCAGAGTGTAGATCGTGCAATCGTAAGCTGGCGACACACATGAGCCCTGCGGCTCTGCTTACGATGCCGTTCACGGATTATTGCGCGTGCGAAACGAATCGACATGCGGCTTCTCAAAAATACCCATGTCCAGCATCAGACGCATCCGTTCCGCATCGTCATGTATGTGCGTCATGCTTACATTTTCCAGCTATACAAGAGACATCATACGCCTTCCCTCCCTTCCGCACCCTTACGCCTCAAGGTGAACATAGCGCATCTCTACGAGAACCAATCCTCCTTCTGATACGCACAATAGGCCGGTCTATCAAGCGAGTTCAGGCCAACGCGCTTATCAATGTCAATGTCATCCATGAGCGCCTCAAGATTCGCGTACTTGCGCTCCGGCCGGATGTAGCCCAACACAATCACATGCATATCCTCGCCATAAAAGTCAGCTGCATAGTTGTGCAAGATGTGCACCTCGATAGACTTCTGCTGGTTCTGGAATTGTGGATTCCAGCCAAGGCTCATGACCATAGGATATATCTCTCGATCAGCCGCAACATGTGGCGCACCGTCACGGAATCGCACCTGTGCGTAACCAAAGTAGACGCCTGTCTCGTGTAAACGGTGTTGTGGATCATTGACGGGATCATCCAGCGCAGAAATAGGTAAATTTGCCGTCGCACAATTGAGTTGTTTACTTCCGCGCCCATAGCCATGCTCGACAGTGCCGCGCAAGTAGACGGGGTACGGTGCCTTGGGTGTATCTTCGCCACAGATCATGGGACGCGTCATTCTGAAGGCGCAGACGTCGGAAGAACGAAACGAGCGTCCGCGAATGAGCTTGTCTGATTGTCTGTTTGTTTGCTTGCTCGCTTGCTTGCTTACTCACGCGCTTGAGTGCGTCAGAGGTAGCGCGTGTTTGGTTGAGCCGAAACAGCAATGTAGGCAGGCGGTTGTCTTGCACAGCGTGATGCTCGGCTCCCCTCCCTAGACAGCCTGTCCCATGAGGCGCACGGCGCATGAACGAACTAGACGCCTACGTGGAGGTGCATAGTTCCACACCGGCACCCAAAAGGGGCGTGACGCCTGTGTGTGTGTCTGTGTGCCTGTGTGTGTGTGTGTGTGGTGATGGCACGTGATGCGAATTAGGCCATGGGGTGGGGGAGTGCAGCGGCAGCAGCAGCGCCATCGACCGGCACTCGCACCGTCCAACGTGTACGAAGCTGACACCTCTTCGTGTTTCCGAGCGCATGAAGTACTTGAGCACGCGTGGTGGGCATGAGCGCCTGACGTTCGAAGAGGCTGTCTTGCAAGGGCTCGCACCGAATGGAGGATTGTATGTGCCAGCTGAGATGCCAACGCTTCCAGAGGACTGGCAGACGGCATGGGCGTCGTTGAGCTTCGTCGAGCTGTCCTTCCAGATTGTGTCTTTATTCGTGCCAACCACGGCCGAAGAAGGCGGTATACCGCCGGATGACCTGCGAGAGCTGATCACGAAATCGTACGCGACGTTCCGCCACGAGGACGTGACGCCGCTGCGCCGTGTCTCGGAGCACGAATGGTGCTTGGAACTGTGGCACGGACCAACATTTGCGTTCAAAGATGTCGCTCTCCAGCTGCTTGGAAACTTGTTCGAGTATTTCCTCGCTCGCCGAAACGCCACCACTAGCAACGCCAGCCGGGCTGACCGTGCGCCCCACACGTTGACGGTGCTTGGCGCGACAAGTGGCGACACAGGCAGTGCGGCAATCGCAGGACTGCGCTCCAAGGAGAATATTCACATATTTATCCTGCATCCACGCGGCCGTGTGTCGCCGATCCAGGAAGCTCAGATGACAACCGTACTCGACGACAATGTCCACAATCTGGCCGTCGACGGCACATTTGACGATTGCCAAGACATTGTCAAGGCGCTCTTTTCCGACAAGGCCTTCAACGATCAACACCATCTCGGTGCGATTAATAGCATCAATTGGGCACGCATCTTGTCGCAGATTGTATACTATTTCGCGGCCTTCTTTGCCCTGCGCCGCGAACAGCCGCAGATCGACGCTTCGTCCGTGCAGGTTGTTGTGCCTACGGGCAACTTTGGCGATATCCTCGCCGGATACTATGCGAAGCGCCTGGGCGTGCCGATGTCGAAGCTTGTCGTTGCGACGAATGAGAATGACATCCTGCAGCGGTTCTGGGCAACGGGACGCTATGAAAAAGAGTCGGCATCCGGCGAGGTGCGCGCAACGCTTAGTCCTGCGATGGATATTCTTGTGTCGAGCAACTTTGAGCGCTTGCTTTGGTACCTTGCGCACGAGTCCGACACAGTCGCGGACGACAAGGAAGAGGCCGCTGGGCAGCAAGTCACCCAATGGATGCACGAGCTCAAGACACGCGGCTCATTCGCCGTCTCAGACGCTCAATGGGAGCTTGCCAAGCGCGACTTCCTTGCAGAGCGCGTGTCGAACGACGAGACTCGCAGCACAATTCGCCGCTACTTCCGCACGAAGGAAGAGCCTGGATCCTATCTCGTGGACCCGCACACAGCCGTCGGCTTCGAGGCTGCGAACCGCCGTGCTAACGGCCATGCCGTGCCCCAAATCATTCTATCGACGGCTCATCCCGCCAAGTTTTCCGAGGCTGTCATTTCGTCCATTGCCGCCGACTCGAATGAGGGCGAAGCTGCCCGCTATTTCGACACACACGTCCTTCCCAAGGAGATGCACGGCCTCCTAGACAAGGAGCGTCGCGTTGTCGATGTGAATGCGGCGCCTGAGGCTGGCTCTAACAAGCTGCAGGGTCTCATTGCCAGTACCAAGGCCATCATTGAGCGTGATGGCTTCAGCTCACGTATGTAGAATGTTGTCTCTGCCACGTGCGAATCGTCAGGTCATCACTAGTTGAAACGAGCGTCGCACCATGGGGCCCACGACTCCAGCTCACTGCATTGATTTCCGCACTGGATTGGTTAGTTGCTCTGCTATATGTACGTTTTTTTTTTTTTCGACGAGGGGTGCGTGTGTGCATCAATACGTACTTGAGCTCGTGTGCACGAGGGAGAACGATGCCTCCTTCGCGCGAGATACCTGCTTCATCCACCAACGGCGTCATAGACATCGGCTTCGACACGTCCCAAACGACCACATCGCCAGAGTGACAACCCAGTGCTAGGTATGTGTCATGGTACAGTGCTAAGCGCGCATACAATGTATTTTGTCTTTGTATCTCGTGATGCAAGGCATATACGTGTCCCGGTATCAAAGGACGCGCCACGTCGTCCGTATTGAGCACATAGATACAGCCGTCTGTACAAGCAGCATACATCTCGCGACGGCTGTGTGCGACGACCAACGACGAGAGGCCGTGGGGCCGCGTGTTCCACGACGCTCGCTTGGAGCAGTCCACACTGCTCGCACTACAATGCACCTTCCGCATATCCCATACATGGACAATCGCGTTTTCACTGCATGCCGTTGCTAGGCCATGGCCCGGTACGTAGGCAAGCGCCGTGACGCCAGCCGACCCGGTGGGTTGCAACGCTCGTCGACGAGGCCTCGGTCGCTGTCGCTCCTGTGTTGGCAGGCGACGCGTGCGAGACATACCGTGTGCTCGTGGGATATGCAATGCAGCCTCCGACATCCGCAGATCCCATATGTACACGTCGCCATCCCGACCGCCACTCGCAAGAATTCGCCCCCCCGCCGCCTCATTTGGATCCCATGCCAAGGCTCGCGGACTACCTCGGTGCGCATCATATGAGGCGACACAGAGCTGATGCTCGACATCCCATGCGCTCACAGAATAGTCGCTTCCCCCTAGTGCAATCACACGGTCATCCTTGCGCCAGTCCAAAGCAAAGATCGAGCCATGCAACAGAGGCTCCGTCACATGCCGGCAAGCATCTGGAGCATGCGGAGGCTGAAGGGTATCAAGTAGATGGACACGACCCTCGTCATCACCCACAGCGAGGCATTGTGGTGTATCCCTCGTTGCACATGCGCTGTGCATGTACGCAGCACTCAACGGACTGGACGTGCCATGCGGGATGCACCCTGACTCGAGGTGGTAGTACGAGTCCGCATCTGTACGAAATGAAGAGAGAAACGCACGTGCGTGTCGTGCATGCGAAGTGAATCGGCTCTGTACGCGCTGCCACGCTAGTGGAATACGAAGCCCAGCATGTGTGGCGAGTGGATAGCGTGAAATGGACGACGGCATCGACACAGTACGTGACTCTGCGTGTCTCGTCAGAGAAAGAGCTGGTACATCTTCAGTACAATCCAGACGAGCATGTCCGGTCGGGGTATAAGAGCGCTGGGCTCTGGGTCTCTTGCGGTCAAGGGTCGGCGACGATGGCCATTCTCGCTCGCACTCATGCTTGGGTGTGAGCACTTCACTCGACGCTGGAGACGACGACAAGGATTGTTGAGTATGATCGGCATCATAGGGTGACATGCCCGAGTACGGCGTCGAAGCCTCAATATCAATGACGGCGAATGTGCCTCGTTCAGGCGTGCACAGAGGATCCTGACGCGGACACGGTGTGCGTGGCAAGAAGAACCGCGACGCTCGACTAGGCGTCACATTACCGCGAACAAGACGCTGCGTCGAGGACAACGCAAGGCCGTCACCACTTGACGTCATCTGAGCGCACTGTCGGACGTCCCCAAGCTCCCAGGGCTCCCAGGGCTGCCAGCGTGGCCTTGGTTACCAATTGTCAGCGTGCCAACCATTCTTTGCCACCGCGCGTGTAGTGGCGCATTGCTTTCGCCCACACGCGCCCGCGTCGTGCCGCGTCACAGCGCGCGTCACGACGTGCATTAAACATTGTCCAATCACGTTGCGAGTCACTCCACTACAAGGACGTGCGTCTGACTGCGTATGTGTGTGCCGTCCGGCTGAGCTACCATTTGTATGGACCGTGCGCGGATCACAGACAAAATCTGTGGTATGGACGAAGGGTGGGGAAAGAGCCTCAACACACATGGCATCACCAGTCAGACGCACAGAAGTACTACACGAAAGGGCCGAAGATGCACCAACGTCGCTCAAGTCAGCTCAGCCCAGCAAAGCGATCCGAGCATCCACCTCCTTGGCCGACGGAATGCTCTCCATGGCTCCATCAACTTCAACTGCCATAGCTGAAGCTACAGAGGCGCGGTGCATGATGGCCTTGATCCGCTCAGATGTAAGTGAATCAGACTCGTGCAAGCTCATGAGCCCTGCAACCAAATAGCCTGTGTACGTGTCACCAGCACCTGTAGTATTGACGACCGTTCTCGTCTTGGCCGCCTGTGTATCGACCCACACGCGCTCCGAGCCCACGAGCACACCCGCACAAGAGCCTTGGCTTCCACGCGTGACAACGATCCATTGAATCGATGCAAATGCCGGCAAAGACGCAAGTGCCTTCGCTGGCTCAGAGCCTGCGTCACGTCCAGAAAGTGCCCTGTACATGTCTGCTGCTTCCCCTTGATTCACAATAAGCACGCGGATTCCCGACCACGGGAATGCCCGAAGCTCGTCGGGCGTCAGCATAGGACTGGGGTTGAATACAGTGCAGACATTACCTAGGGATGCCGCATGTTCCACAAAGGCCATGGTACAAGCGAGAGGGATCTCGTTCTGAAGAACGAGGTGCGTTATGTGCTGTTCGTTCCTCGAGAACCATGCGTTGGGCACATCAAGTGGCGTGTTCGTAGCAAAGTTGGCGCCTTTTAAGAGGACAATAGAGTTTTCACCATCCTCAGACGAAATCTGAATGAATGCACGTCCTGTAGGGACATCCGGCGACACGTACATGTCCGTCGTGTCGACATGGCGCTCCTTCAAACAGTCGATCGGCCAAGTAGCATCCGATCCCACGGCACCGAGCATCTTGACCTGCACACCTGCCAGCCCCAGTACCGCTGCTACATTGGCGCCTTTCCCTCCAGGTCGCGCCCACATGGCCGATGAGGATATAGTCTCGCCCGGGCGCACGATATGTGGCACCTGGAATGTCTCATCAATGTTCACACTGCTCCGCACGAGGCATATTGACTTTGACACAGACGCCATGATTCGTGACAAGAATGGCTAGCCACCGTTCTATATCAGTGGGATCGATATCACTGTCCGTAATCGCTCGTCGCCGCACAGCCACGAGACGCTCGATGGAGATTAGATGAATGGAGGAATGGTCGATTTGGTTGGTTCGAGGCACACAGACTCTCATCTCAGTGGGGATCTTGGGCCCCTCCACATGACAAGACCTTTCCCAACCTCGTGATTGCATTCGTAGTCGACTCGTAGCATTGTGCACGAACCGCCTCGATCTGGTACTGGCCCATGTTTTCTTGCGTTGTAGCAGGGCGCTTGCCACTCCCGCCACCACAGCAAATTGACGCGACCCATGCCGTGTTCCAGCTGGAGCAGGCGGACCAAATCAATCACATCGTCGTCTTCATGACGGGACAACAAGCCTTTCCTGAGGGCTATGGTGCGACGGTGCACCTCATGTGGCCTAAAGAGGATATGGGTGCGAATGCACAGACTTGGCAGCTTCTTGGATGGTACGCACACAATCTTGGTCTCACTGACTCGGCATCAGTTTGCAAAACACCAAGCCATCGGCTATCTTCCGGATCCGAGACCCTAAGCGTGACCAGGTGCCGCCAGGCATGATGCGCACGGCCACACTAGGTATAAGTATCGAGACACTCGATGAAGTCGAGAGACAGATGCAATCGCTAAGTTCATCGAGCCAAAGCACGCCATCCAATGCATTGGCTCTTGCTGCCAAGTCGCAGCCAAACACACTGATGCAGCAAGCTGCCCAGCTCGCTGCACCCATCGGTACGTGCAAAGAGGTCACCTTGATACACTCATTGCCTAACACGCACACGCACACGCATACGCCCACGCAATGTCTCTCTCTTCCTCACTCTCTCTCTCTTTCTCACCTTCAGCGCAAAATGTGTTTTCGTATCTTTCGTCCTTCGCGCCAGACTCAGCTCCACAGGCTGTGCCGCTCCTACAACGTTGGCTTGAGCAGTTTGAGCGCAAGCTGCAAGCTCAAGGCATAGAGTTCCTATTGAGACAGACATAACTACGATTCGTCAAACTCGAATGTGCGATCAAAGTCACCATAGATGATATCCCGCATGCCAGGTGCCATGAGTGGCTCAGTTTGGGATCCTGGCACGGCAAGGTACCGGTAGGGAAGCTCCACCTGGTTTCCTGTTAGTATCGTGGTGTCAAGCGTCAACGAGACAGCGACTGGTCGTCCAAATACGTACCGACTCGCCACGACCAAATTCGATCGTAGGACTATCCACAAACACGAGCGACCCCTGGCCATCTGAGTCGATGTCAGCACCTTCCGTGCCCTGGAGCTCTGCCAAGCCCAACCGCAGTCCATCCTCTACCACGCGCTTCGTGACGCCTACCGCCGTGTCTGTCGACATTTGGACGCTACCGAGATGCCGACCTGGAAATCCCATGTTGCGAAGAGACGACGTTCGATCGCGCGGCGGATCATCACCAAGAATGCCTCCGAACAAAAAGTGTGTAAAGGGCATGTCCTGCGACGCCGAAGACGGTACCGGCGCTTGGGACGTGTGCATGCCAGCATCTCGCACAGACAAAGGCAGTCGTGCTTTCGGATCAAGAAGACAGATCCGTTCCATGCTCCAGCCACGTTCCTTCGCCAGGGTTGTGACTGACTTGGCATGTAGTTCAAATTTGGCTGGATTCGTTAGTGGCAGCAGTGGCTGAGAAAAGGCCTCTTCTAATGCGTCCAGGGATGCCTGTGATAGGGCCGTAAAGTGCACTGTTGAGCCGGCGCCGATATGGTATAGCATGTGCCGGTACTCGAGGAGTGCCCATGGTGGGAAGTGCGCTGGCGCATCAGGTTCATCCTCTTCCATATGCTCGATAATGTACTCTGGCCGCTGCATGCTGGTGCTGGAGGTGGAGATCCGTGCTACGTTAACGACGCTTACATGCCCACGTACCCCATGTGAAACTGTGTGGACAGCCGGCCGACAAGCCGACCGGCCAACCTCTATCAGCCAGTCAGCCTCCAGTAGACAAAGAAAGAAAAAAATGCCCTATTTAAGCGACAAATGCAAAACGAATCCTTTTTCCCACAAATCGACCACCAAGGACGGGAATAGTTGCCTGCCCTGTCTCAGGGCATCATGATGTCGTAGCAAGAATGTGCACGCGCGTTGGAAACACATGCACTAGAGGAGAAGTGCGTGACTGGAACAAGGACGAGGCTTAGAAAAGAATGTGTGTCTGTGTGTCCTGTGTGTGTAGGAGGCGAGGGGGGTGAGGGGAAGCGGACATGACAGAGGCACGATACGTGAGTATGGGACAGTGAGTCAGTACGAGAACAAGGGACACAGACTACGTATATACGCGAGCGCGAATGCATGCTACCGGCTCTTGTAGACGCACGTGGTGGCTATGCTCGTGCTCGCAATGCATCGAACGCACACGATCGAGATCGCCCGCTCCTTACCCCGTGCCTGTGGGATATCGATGACAGGTATCGGATAATATGCGGATTTCAGGCTTGGTAGTACTTGCCTGGCGGAAAAGAAACATCAAGGTATTCATTCGCTATCAGCCCTAGACTCTGTCGATGACGGCTCATAGATAGTAGTTTACCTACAAAACCCGCTGCTCGGCAGCACGTTCAAATTGCTCAATAGATTCGGCAAGCCAAGAAAGAGGCGGCTCTGGCGGCGGCGGCGGCAGCCGGTCAAGATGGTCCCAAGCAATGACGGAGCGTGGCCGCCGCAGCTCGAGCGGCGTCACACGTCGCAGTGGCGTGCCTGGTTTGGATTGGTCATAGACGCCGCTAGCCAGGGGGTCTTTGTCGTCTTCCATGTCGGTCGTGGCCGATTCATCCAGGGACTCGGCATCTTCGCCTTCATCGCTGTCCAGTGTATCAACGGCGCGGCGCGTCACATAGTACAAGTACAAAAAGATGCCCACACAAAGAGCGATGCCAAAGCCACCAAAGACCTGCCGTACCGTGTTGGTCTTTTTGTGGGAGGGATCGGCGCCCTGCGTCTCGTTTGCCGCCGAATGGTACGAAGCGAAGCTCTCGATCGATGCGCCAATGCTTGTGTGAACAAGGAGCTTTGGCAGCGCTAGTGCCGTGCATGTAATATACGTGCGGAACGTCAGCACGTGCGAGCTTGCGAGAAGCATGTTCAGAAGGTTGTAGGGATACGGCGCAAGACGCACGAGGAACAAGAGCTGCGGCCGCAGCTCTATCGCACGAATGACCCGCTGCAGGCCACCAGCATGTGCAAGAAGGCGCATCATCCACGCCCTCAGATGCGTCCGACTCAACACAAACACGGAAGCAGCACCTGTGAGCGCTGCCACGTAGCTGACAAGGAACCCCTGCCACATGCCAAACGCAAAGCCTGAGAGCACGATCATAGTCGAATACAGCGGCATCGGTGGGAACGTTAGCACAAAGATGATCATGCCAAAGAGCACGCGGCCCACTAGACCCAGGCTCCGGAGCGTCGTCGATAGCACATCCAATGCATGAAACAACTGCACATGAAAGAGCATGACCATGGTCGTGCTCATCACACTGATGCCGACCCAGATGAGCAGCGGCACGTACGAAGCAAGCCACGGCGGCCACCAGATTCGCTGGTCCGTCATGGGGTCGCGGAATGCGCGGTCCCAATAGATCCACTGTGCATGAACATGCTGATGCACTGAAGCAGCAAGTTCGCGAGGATTCGCGAGCAAAGATAAGCCCGTTCGTAAACGCGCCCATGCATGCTCGGCTGTCCATCGTGCCGCGTGCTCCGCCTGGCGGTTGCGTTGGCGCCGATGTGACGATGCTGCTGACGCCTTGCTCGGTTTGGGATGCAGCCATACGGCCCCATGCCTCGCTTTTGGCGCCACAATGTCGTCCATGGGGATCGAGTGTTCGCTGTGCGTTGATTTGCGTGCATGTGTTCTGAGTAGCTGGACCTCGTCGTCGTCACCAGCCAGCGCATACGTGGGAGCCGAACCCGCTGTGGTATCCGTTGAACTGCGTCGATCGTCATCGTTCATATGGTGATGCGCGTGGTGTTGGTGTTGTTGCATGGGATGACGTATGTCGCTGCCGCCGTTAGGGCCATTAGCAGAACTCGTTGTAGAATGGGCGGCAGTGCGATGATCGTTGCTGGACGTGCCTGCGTCTGCATGTCGATGATCCCAGTCTGCGATGGAAGATATGGGGGAGGAAGCCGTTGGCATGTCGAATAGGATAGATGCATAGCCATGCGTGCTGCTTGGCGATAGCGAGCGTGTCACGACATCCACGAGGGATTGTGCTGCATACGCAGCTGCACGCCCAAACAGGCGCGTATGTGCATGAGAGTTGGGCGTGCGCGGACTAAGGACAGAGAGTGGCGATTGTGTGCGTGATGTTGAGCCTCCTACCGTACCTGCACCTCCGGCCGAGGGCAGCTGCCCATGACTTGTTATCGTACTGCGTCTCGATCGACCTGTGGCGCTTTGGCCCGCTGCTGCTGCTGCTGCTGCTGCTGCTGCCGATGACGACACAGGCACCTGGCCTCGCCTCGCCCCGGGCTCTGAGTCATACGAGAAACTTCGAAGCTGCGTTGTCTGAACACGCAACGATGGTGTCCTGCGCTGTCGGTGCGTGGTGGCCGAGTCAGATCGTCTGGGGACTTCAGCTGGTCCATGAAGCGACATGGTTCATGGGAGGGGGAGGGTCGTTGGCTTTGATACGCTCGCTTGATCGCACCCTAGCTCTCGTATTCGCTCTCTTGTCGTGTTCACACACTTGGCCTGGTCTTGTTCGCACACGTCTTGCCCCCTCACAAACGACAGCGCCACAGATGCAAAGTTGCGTTAGATGCAACAAATCTTATGGGCTGTGTATAACCTCGAAGCCACCTCTTGTCGATGATTCGTTGGATCTCGGTAGGAAAGACGGTCATTCCCTCCACATCCATGACGCTTCGTGTCGGCTTCTCCAAACGACGGCGGCATCACGATGAAAGTGCGGACAAGGCCGGGCTGGACTGGATGGCTCCACCTCAGCTTGTCTCCATGATGAGATAGCAAGATTGATTTTCATTTTTATTTTTTACAACATATTCATGGCAGGTTTTTCGTCTGGATTCTCACAAGACCAAGATGCTTGCATGAACCGTGGGTGTGTGTTAGCATGGCTTGCTTCGACCTTTCCGAGCATCTAGCACAATCGCACAGACCCCTCCCCCCTTACACCGAGTGCTGCGCTGCACAGGATAACCGACCGATGCGCATCGCACAAGTCGAAAGCGCACGCATGCTGTGTCGTCACAGATAGCGCGCCTTGCCTTGCCTATGTTCTATAGATTCGCCACGGACATGAGCGCAAAGAAGACAACACGTGGGCAGCCAAAGGAACGTACGTACGTGTTGGTATCTGTGTCTGTGCCTAAGCACGATCGTCGCCCCAAAGACGCTCAACACGCTCCCAGTGCAGACAGTCCCAAAAGTGCGTCAAGTAACGCTCCTTGCCCCAAAAGCCATAGTCGCCCAGCCATGCATGTTCAAACATGCTTATGCAGAACAAGGGGTATAAATGATGCCCAATTGCACCGGCTGCTGAGCCTCGGGAGAGGCTGTCGAAACGATTCGGTGCGGATGCACGTGGTTCTTGCGCTGGCGTCGTGGCGCCTGTTGACTCATTCGATGCTGGCGTCGTCGCTGGCGTCGCGGCATCGCTCGACGTCTGGCCATCCTGCACGGTGGTGACAAGGTCACTCGGTCCACACTGCCGTCGTTGGTGCACTAGCACAGTGCCTGCACCATACGTCGGGACAATGCCCAAGCGTCCATGCTCGTCCTTCACAAGCCAGATCCATCCACTCGAGACCATGCCCATAGCCGCTGACGAGACTGCCAGCTTGAGTTGCGGAAGCGATCCAAACTGGTCTGCGATCGCCGTCGCAAGTGTCTTGCCGTAGAACGTCGGAACGGCGCCCATGTGTGTCGATGGCTGTGGGTATGCCTGCACCGACTGAGCAGCGTGGGGCACCAGACTCGAGAGGAAAAAACTCGTGTTGAGTGCCAGCGAAGCATAGTTGAACATGAGGATCTTTTCTCGGTCACGCGCTGTATTCATCACAGTCTCGACGACAGACTCCGTCGCATTGGGCGTGCCTTTCACCTCTTCATTCAAGCGCTGTAACAATCCAGCTTGCCATTGCGTCCACAAAAGGTGCACTGTCCTCTTTGACAAGAATGGATCACACCCTTCCGTCAGTGCAGCCGGCATCGGTGGCAGCTGGTGCAAGTACCGCGCACCATATGTACGCGTTGGCAGCTTCGCCACTACTGTGCGACGCGCTGCAGTCGCGAGTCCCGCTGAACGCAGCATGCTTTCCTAGCTCTTGCTCGCTCTGTGTAGACCAGGAGAGAAATGAGCGACGAGCCGTTCGTTTTCTCAAGCGCGGCCGACTCGCAAAGTGCGCGCATTCGTAAGCCATCTTCTGAACCACGTGGCACTTCTTCGCTCGCCACTCTTCCTGCCCAGCGGCCAACCAACAACCTCTCCTGGGCTGTCGGCAGGTAGACCCACCCAGGTAGCGCGCCGAGCCGATTGTCAGTGGAGGCGTGTATCGTGCGTCTTCTTCGCTTACGCGTCCAAAAAGCAACATCTGACTTGGTCCTGCTCCGTTGGTTGTGTCGCCGCAGCCTTCTGTTGCTTCTTTGGGAGATCCACGCTCACCCGCCCCATGTCGGCTGATCTTCTGCCGGCACACCCACCTCCCGTGCAGCCCATGTCGCCATCCGCGACTTTTCGCGCGCTCACGAAGCGTGCGATGCGCCCTAGGCAGGAACGCATCCTGTTCCTGAGCACCGTGGCGTCTTACCTTCTGCTGGCCGCGAGTCTGCTCTCACCTCGTGCACTATGGCAGCCCTGCGTGCTGCTCGGCACGCTTTGCCTCGTAGTATGCGTGGTTCTGCCGCTTCTTCTCATGCGCCGCACACATTTGATCCATTCCACCCCCGCGAACGAGCTGGACCGCGTGCCAATATCCCGTGCGGCATACGCGCGCCACATTCTCTTGGCGGGCGACGTGTGGTCATCACTTGGGATGCATGCTGTGCTTGGAATGTTCACTGTGTTCATCTATGCAAGCACAGCCGTGTGTCTGCAAGGCACACAGAAGACCGCATTGTCGCCCATTCGCTATGTCGATGTAAACCAAGCATACTATGTGAACGAGACTTTCCTTGTCACCACGGCTTCTGCTGCCTGCTTAGGTAGTTTGTATGCGGCATGCTCTATGCTTTGCTTCAAAGGTGCACGACGTGGCGTGCCACCCTTTGATGCACGTCATCTCGGCATGCCTTTGTATGTGCATGCCATGGACGCATTGTCGTCCCATATTGTGCGGACACTGCCCGTCTTGTGTGTATGGCCTGTCTTTTTTTGTGTATATGCCATGGTGCGTGATTCATTCTGGACGACGGTCCTGCGCATCACAGGCGTTGATACCGTGGTCCGGCAAGCCATCGTGCCATCATTCCGCGTGCCATTCCACGCTTGGTCCATGTTCGCATCGGCTGTGCCAGTGCTGGTGCTGATGATGGTGCTTATGGAGGTCATTCACACTCTCTTTGACGTCTATTGGACACACCCACTTCCTTCCATCGTGTCTGCGTACAAAGATCCCATCACAGCGCTTCTGGGTGGCCTGACCGACAATCATACTTTCTTTTCTACACACGCCTTCGCTGAGCTCACTCGACTCGCGAAGCATGACAAGGCATTCCGCCTAGCTGTCTACGATGATGTGCAACGCTTGCATGGCCGTCCTGTTGCGTTCCCTGCGATCTCACAGGCGTGCATTCGAGCGCTGGATGCACTCGCTCCTGCTCCGGAAGCGAAGATCAACAGCGCAGCACAACAGCCTTTACCAAGCGCGAAGGCATCTGGCTTGGCGACTGCTAATACTGACGCCGCCGCCGCCGCCGCCGCCGCTGCTGCTGCTGCTGCTTCCAAAGCTTCTCGTTCGCCGCCCCCCACGTCCTTGTCGTCTTCGCGCTTCAACATCTGGCAGACGCTGGCGTCTCGGCCCGCGAGCACTTCATCCTCTGCAAAGACGTCGAATCCAGACGCTTCCAGCGCCTCTTCCAAGCCGCTGACATCGGCACCCCCAACCTCCGCGCCATCAGCCGCATTCCTCGGAAAGTCTCTTGCTCAGACAGTATGGAAATGGATCCCATCCGAGGCCAAGCATGTGCTTTTCCCCCATACGATCCACGCAGCTTTGTTTGCGCCCGAGTCCACGCTTCTGTTGGACACTACGCTGTACCTCGATGCGCCGCGCGCTTGCTTCGCTGCGATGGCTATGGAGTCTATGGTGCTGGCATCCCTGACCGAGGACAAGTATGGCAGTGTGCAGCACCAAGTCCAGGGTTTGGTCGAGGCACTCTCTCGTGCGCATACGCGCATGGAGCGCGTGCGGCAATCGGCAGAAAGCTTGGCCGTCCATGCCGATAGCCAGCACGTTCGCGACATGTCTGTCTGGCGCGGCGCGCTCGCCGACGCTGGGTCAGACGCAGCAGCGACCTTTGGCCCTGCATTTGCACCTTTCTTCACCGAAATGCAGATGGCCTGGAGTGCGTACATGTGTTTAGACTCGGCTCTCTCAAGGGCGACACGCCGCATCACCGAGACCTTTGCTGCCTTCAAGTGACCCAAGAGCCCGTTTGGAACTGGCTGCACGTCGAAGCACGTCCACAGAGACGAGGTGAGGTGATGTGTGCCTTTGGTATGGACGCCCTATCTCAAGCAAATACAATGCGCTGGCCAACGACTTGGAGCACATTCAACGAACTGTACTCTTGCAGTGTGTCATGCAGCTGGTCTTCGACCCAGCCTGCAGCTAGGACGCGTGCACGCACATCCGCCAGCACAAGCTCGCCCAGCCCCGACGCATTCGCATGCGCAGGATCTTCCTGGCCTGCATGCACGGCCATTTCTCGCAAGAGACGAAAGATTCGCGAGACATAGCTCTGGTCATGGCCCAGATCGCCGCGGTGCCGAGCCGACGTGTACAGCGACGCTTTACTGACATCCATGAGACGCAACGCCTCTTCGACGTCGCCGATCTCGACCATGTCAGCAAAGCGCAGGCGTGCAAGCGCCTGTGACAGCCGCACAATGCCCAGCAGCGTGCGGGCAGACGTGTAGGTGAATGCTTCGTCGCGCTCCTCGTCCTGTTTGTGCTGTGCACGCATTTGCACGTATGCATTCACCACATAGTCCGATACACTGCGTGGGATCACGGGCCGGCACTGCCGCGCAGCAGCAATAAAGTGGCGCAGCAGATGCGGCGGCACCACATCCTGCGCCTGCACAGGCGGCGCACTGTACATATGGACATACGTGACGTGCTGAGCGAGCCGCTCGTCGTCGTCACGGGAGGGCGAGTCAAGAATCAGATACAGAATGTCGAATCGGCTCAGGAGGGCGGCTGGCAAGTTGATATTGTCGACGGGCGAAACGCGTGGGTTGTATCGGCCATACAGCGGGTTGGCAGCTGCGAGGATCGATGTGCGTGCATTGAGCGTCGTGTTGATGCCCGCCTTCGAGATAGAGATGGTCTGCTGCTCCATGACCTCGTGGATCGCCGTCCGGTCGGCGTCTTCCATCTTGTCAAACTCGTCAATGCAGGCGATGCCGTTGTCCGCAAGAACAAGTGCGCCGCCTTCGAGCACCATCTCGTCCGTGACGGGGTCCCGCAGCACGGCGGCGGTCAAACCGGCGCCGGACGACCCACGCCCTGTCGTGTACAGCCCACGGGGCGCGACCTTCGCAATATACTTGAGCAGCTGCGACTTGGCCACACCAGGATCCCCCATGAGGCAGACATTCAAGTCGCCACGAATCTTGAGGCCATCGCCCATCGTCTTGTTGCATCCGCCCACGAGCAGGAGCAGCAGCACCTTTTTGATGTCTTCATGGCCGTAGATCTCCGGCGCAATGCTCGATGCGAGTCGATGGTACAAGGACGGGTCCGAGCGCAATTCAGCTAGTTCCGCCTCCATCTCTGGCGTCGGCTCCATAGCCTCGTATGTCTTTTTCAGCTGGTGGATCGACTGTGCTTCCAGATACGTGTCAGTGAGCAGGCCAGCACGGATGCCTCGGAAGCCTGTGTATGGCAGCGGCAGGAATATGCCGCCCAGCTGCACAATGTCGCCGGGACTGACCTGCCGTGTGAGCCGCCCGTACAGGTGCACATTCATCGTGCGCGGAATATGCCCCACCGGCACCTGGTCGGTCATCTCCTGGATCCGGATCTCTTGGTAGGCGAGAAACTTGCTCGCTCTGGCCTGCGGATACAGCGGGGCCCGTGTCCTGTTGGTCACGCACACCCGACTCGTGCAAAAGGTCAAGGGCATGTACTGCTGTCCGGTGACCTCCTGAAACACCTCGGCACCGCATACATCGCATGCGTACGCATCGACGAGAATCGACGGCTTCACATCGGAGATGCGTGTGACAATCCCGCGCACGCTCAAGAGCTTTCCAAGATGTGCGCCGCGAATCGCTCGTACGGGCAGGGACGCCGTGCGCGAAGGCGGGCGGAAATACAGCATGTAGCGGCGAAGAAGGGTGGGAGGAAATACCTCTGCTACTTCGCCCATGCTCTCCTCCTGTTGCTCGTTCATGGCATTGCGCTCCAGGCGCTGGTGCCGAATGACATCCAACACGTCGTCCTTCTCGGAAATGTCCCGGTCCGGATCAGGCATCATGCGGTCAATCACTTCACAGAACAAATTCAGATAGCGCTTGGTGTTGGACTGGATTGCGACGAGCAACGTGCCTCCGATAAACTGTCCAGATGCGGAGCGATACTGTAGAAGGGAGTGCATATGTAAGTGATGGCTGTCACAGACCTAACGTCATGCGGCACACGTACCTGAGCGACATCGTCTAGATCAATGACGAGCATCTCTTGATCGCGATTGGCTATCCGTTGCTGTGCAGGGAATCGTGTGAGTATCAATGGTTTTGCACTCGCTACCACGCCCATCCCAGTGCCTCATCTTCCCCTGACGTATGGGGCCACGAGCGCGGCGCGGTTGGGGCATGCATACGTACCAGCTGCACCATGTATTTGTTTACGACGGCGTCCTGCGCCATGTCGGTGTTTTCGTACAGAGCATCAATCTCCATGGCACCTGCATCTGTTTCGCGTGCTAGTGCTGCCTCAGGCGACTCGTCCGGCATGTATGATGCATGCTGCGTACCAACATCGGCTAAAGATGGCACCTGGGCAAGCGATGCCTTGAAGTGTTCGAGAAAGTCTTGAATCTTGTCTCGTTCCTCATCATAGTTGACTGGCACATTGATTACGGGCAGGATCGGGCCCTGATTCCCGCTCATAGTATGCGTGGTATAGCAAAGTGCGGTGATGGACCGGCCTGGTCTCTCCAGGCCAACGTGGATGTGTGATCGACAACGATGTTAACAACGACTTCCACAACGCGTGGCGCGCGTGTGTTCCGCAATGGCGAGACAGATGTGTGCGCAATATTTGGGTCGTATTTTGGCCCCTGACGTCGCCTGCACTATGAATTCTCCACCGGCTAGCTAGCAGCCCGGACGCCACAACAAAAAAAATTCATCCGAGATGGGGACAAATTCCACAAGAAGGAAACGATAAAAACAGATGCGCCAAGGGGGAATCGAACCCCCGGCACAGCTAATCCATCGCTTGCAT
>ERZ500978.84-NODE-84-length-71499-cov-7.488578_pt1 | contig 71499 bp, 49 predicted proteins | sample MGYA00248870_ERZ500978 | MGnify/ENA primary metagenome ERZ500978 (study PRJEB25958, sample SAMN03398513) | human skin metagenome | study: EMG produced TPA metagenomics assembly of the Human Skin Microbiome Metagenome (human skin metagenome) data set. | reverse complement strand
CATGTGCGATATTACCTGGCTCCTAAGCTAGCGGAAACCGACGATGATTAAATTTAAAAAATAGAATTTTACCGTGCCAGGAATAGGGAATAGATCATTAATGACGTTCCATAAATGTGTCATTGTTGACAAAAAGGTACTGATTGTGTGCTTGCGTCTAGACATTAAGATAAAACTTAATTTGGATAGGGTGCAATGCAAAGCATTGTGAACATTAAATCGCTCCGGCTGCATCATAAAAATTTTCATCATCACCAGGAAAAACCGCGCCCTCGCGATCCTTCTCAGGATCTTCGTCTCTCAATGTACCCTGATAGTTTGGATTGGAGGGATCTCGTTCAGGGTTGTACCGCCAAGAAAAGTTCTTCGGTAGGTATCGACCCGGATTCCAAATATTGAGAATAACACAGGCAACAAACACGAAAGATGAGTCAAACGCAAAGAGAAACCACTCTGTTGTGGCGATTTTTCCTGTCCATCCCATCCCCATTTCCACAAGGCGATAAATGGAACGCAAAATGATACACAAACTGGAAAAAAAAGTAGCGATGAGGATAGGCCAGAACCGATCAATACCTGGTGGGGGGTCTTTCCTTACCGCTCGACAAAAGGTGAGAAGGAGTATCATGTATATGAGATATCCAAACAATTGTACTGCCACACCTGCCTCGGTGACATGCGAGCCTGGCTTGGCATCTTCGTCTGAATCAGCGGTGGCAGATGATCCAGCACCGACTCCTTGAACGACAAGTGAGATAACGTCAATCGTCACGAATAATGGCATTATGAAAATAGGCCGAATGAACACATACTTTCGTGGAAAAAGAGTTGTGACACGACCGAGCGTAGTGAAGTGGACCGCAGCAAAAAGACAAGGTGTGATAATAAGAAGACACATTGTCGCCACATAGGTATCACGCATCTTATCAGCATCCATCAACTTTTCGTGATCGCGACCAAGAATGCGGGGGATATATCCTCCCATTTCAGCCAGAGTTCCAATCGGAAGAATAAACAACCACCACTCACGATAAATAAAAACCTGAATGATATGCACGATTGTCGTGAGAGCATATAGGGCTAAAAATACGGCATTAGGAGCAAGCATGGGCTTGTATCCAAAGAGTGAATTTTCGGCTTCTTCTGCCGTCAGAACGCTCGCGACACTTGGAATCATTGTCGAATTCATGGTTCTCAGTAACGCTTAGTGCCAACGAAACTGGCTCGCTGCGACCCCTGTGTTATTTGATTAGTAATTTACAGGGATCTCGTAACGCAGAAATCACGGATAAAATGACAATTATGGAAGGGGGCGGGGCTACGGGGATGATCAGCACTCAGAACGAGATCGTATGGACATGTGGAAGTGCCACTCATAGCATGATACCGGGGAGAAATCGTATCTGATAAAATGTAGGCTCTGCTGTTTTGCATGGGCATTAAAAACTAGAGCCATGTCGAGTAAATATTCTTTTTCCCAGAACTGCGCTTGGCTGAGAGTTGTTTAAAGAAGAATCAAACTGGAACGCCTGACCAATCACGTTCTCTGATGTAACACGGTGCAATCGAGAAGTCGAAGCAGTTACGGGCTTCTCGCACTGTTGCCCCAATCCAGCAAATGGCGACTTTGTAGAGCAAAATAAAGAAAGATCTGCAGTCCATTTACGCCAGAGAGCATCACTGACGACCAAGTCGTACCGAATAGTCCTCAAAAAAATACGTTCCACTTGATCAATTTCAATTGTTCGAAGCCCGGATATCTTTGACCAGGTTCGATTGGAATATGTGCGATCTTGAAGGAACTTTGAAGCCACAACAATAGCTGCTAAAAACATGCGCCGACCACAAAGCAGTGGGGATGCAGATCGGACGGGGGTCGTCGGTGGCGGCTTATGCATAGGCCGGCTCTCAGGACCGTGGTCGTTGCTTTGAACAGATAATGAAGGCAAGGAAAGCTGAAAATTCGGATTCAAACTGGGCGGCGAGGATGTGAATGTATCTGTGCAAGGCGCACGATATACTTCACCCGCGATTGAAACCGGATTAGTCGCTTTATCAATCATCTCATTCAAGGATTCTTTACATCTTGCACAATACAGTAAGGCAGCTTGGAGCGTGAGGCAGCTGGTGCGACTGCGACGTAAGATTTCGCGAACGAAGAGGACAAGGGGAAGGGGATTGTTTGGGCATAAAATGTTTTGCGCCATAGTATCTTGTTCGCACACACGGCTTTCTCGTGAGAACCGACCCCATGTAGACGAAATCGTTGCCACTGCTGCTTCTGCATGAATGTTAAAACATTGTCCATATCTTAATAAACGTACCAACTAGGCTTTCCACAAACAAGGTGCGGCTAAGATGCATAGTCACATTATCGTTCAATTTCGTGACATTGGGGTCATCAGTGGAAGCTGGTCGCTTCACTGTAGTTTCTGGGAAGTGCAAGGTCAATGTGGACGATGAAGACGCAAGGTTTGTTAAAGAGCTTGATTTATGCCGTTTAGTCGTAGGTATAGAGGCACGAGAGCTCGTAAATTCATCTTCGTCAGCATCCATCACGTCACTAAGGCGCCTAGTTTTATTTGAGTAGATAGACGTCGCTGGTGAGGTTTCTGTGCTACTGCCATTCCCGTTTAGCGAAAAAGGCGAAACATCAGTACGTGACAGCGCTGTGGAGGCGTCTGAAGCGGTAGACAACGTCGACTGTGAGGACTGCGAACGGTGAACATCGTGCCCTTCATGCATGTCGTCTTGAACTAGCCAAGTAGAGGGGCATGCAAAGTTACTAGTTGGACTCATTGAAATGATTACACAGGAATCAAAGCCGTTCCTCGAAAAATACCTGGATGTGGCGTTTCCGACTTCACGAATCGAAACAAGATGGTCGGGCTCAAATCAGATAATTAAGCGATGATAATCGAACATTTATTCGACATCATCTCGGCAGTTTTGTATTTCTTTATGTATGTCAAGTCAGTCGAAAACAGAGGCGAATGCTTTGAGAGATTGGTAACGGGTGGCTTTAGTATTCGATAGTTGAGCGTGTCACCACGAACTAAGACAAGAGGTTCTCAGAGCACGTCCAATTGAAACCCAGCTTGTTTGGCTTTGTTGCTTCGAACGCTTGCGGTGGTGAGGAGAACTTGCACGCGTAAGGAGACGACACGAGTCGGATGGAAAGGGCCGTCGTGACTCGTTCCTTTATGGATGACCACAAGCCATCCTATGATTTGCCACCGTACATGAACCAGCACGTGACTTTACTGTGCTACTCTCAGGTACGCTTGTGAAACAAGGGCCTTTTGACGTGATGCCGTAAGACATCTTATGTCAGGATGCGTTGGAAGAAGCGTTTTGGATTTGGTGGCACACGCTAACTAATGCATCATTGCAGTTGCAATGGAGAAGCTCTTGCATTCGCTGCGGAATCTAGACTTGGCTGTACCCAACGGCGAGCAAATTGTAGCTCTCATTGATGCCGATCCACGAACGGAAAAGCAGCTGGCGCAACAATTAGCTGTTCCTGCTAGAATTGAGTTGAATGAGGAGGACGCAGGGAGCGCTGTGATGGATGCGGCGCTCATGAGTGGCGCCACGGAAGCCATGCTGGAAAATTACAACACGACGCTAAAAAAAGAGACAGATATGCTTGCAAGAGAAGTGGAAAACTTAAAAAAACCTATCAAGCTTAAGCGTGTTCCTTTAAAGGCACTACTAGCGGCACAGGATGCGACCATTCGGCGGCGTGAAGCTGAACGAGCCGCTGGCACGTCAGAAGATGGACGCGTTTATATACCCCGTCAAATTATGGATACGGAACACACGTATTGCTCTGAGCGCCCGTTGTCTGAGCTTTCTCGCATCGATTGGGATGACCTGTGTGCACCAAAGCGATTCGAACATAAGTATCTGCTAGTACAGGTGGCGTCGCGCCTAGCCTTGTATGCCAGCTGTTCATTTGTGGGCGTGACACCGAGTGGTGGGGCATTGCCTGTGAGTATCGCGCACTTCACGCCCAATTTGCATTTGCATGGCCCGGAGCTTGATGCCCTCTTGCCTGTTGGGACTAAGCTCCTGATCAGGGAACCGTACTTGAGCCAGCATTACCTCGGTGTGGGTGGTCCCATCACTGGAGATAAGGGTGTAGTAGGCGTGCGTGTCGACACACCCTCAGATGTGCATGTATTGGACAATGATGCGCCTGTATTGCAGGGTGTGACATGGGCACACGACCTAGATGCGCCCATGCCTTCCGATGTCTTGTGGCGTCAAGAGGGTCCAGTCTCGAGAGCGCCGCCTCATGCGGCTCCGTTCGTCGCTCGTGAGCGTGTTCAAACTGCTGTCCGTGCTCTCCTGGACCAGGAAAGGCCAGGTGCTGCATGGCGTGAAGTGCGCGCAGCTGAGCAGTATGGTATATGGGGCGCGTCCGTGGAAGAAACCCTTCTGCAAGTCGATGTGCTTCTTGCCTTGGGACAGTACGATCAGGCACTAGAACGTCTACAGCATGCCCCAGATTTGGAGGAGTCTGTACTTCAACGCCGTCAGGCGGCTGAAGTAGCTATCCGACTCGGGCGTGGTGGCCCATCCGACACAGATCTACACGAGATGTTTCTATGCACGCTGCATGACCCGACGCCACGCTTTGCGTATGCAGAGTACGTGGGCCCCGTAAACGTCCAAGATATTCCTGGTGCTGGTCGCGGCCTCGTTCTGACGCGCGACGTAGCCGAGGGTGAGCTCCTTCTCTTTTGTCGGGCCATGGGCAGCACTTATGCCAAGGATCCTGCCTGCGACGGTCTGCCACTTCTGCGCTGTAATCCCGATGCGGGTGTCACAAGTACCACGACGCAAGTACTCGCTGCGACTCGTTGCATTCATGCTATTCTTGACCGACCAGAACTTGCGCGCCTATTTTTGGGCTTAACAGCAGGTCCGCAGACACCGTGTTCGCGGTATGTACATGAGCCCTATCCCGTGCAGAAGCCAGCTGCCAGTGACGTGTTGGAGCCTGTGTACGTATCGGCTCACTATGTAAACAATGTGCTACGCTTCAATGCGTTTGGTCCCGCTGCCGTGCCAGCCGCCGAAGCTGGCGATGATCCCATGTCCAGGTCCACCATGCCGCACCCTCTTCCCGCCATCCTGAATCATGCCTGCCTGCCGAACGTGTCCTCGGTCTTCTTTGGTGACTTTGTCACGACTCGTGCTCTGCATCCTCTTCCCAAAGGCACTCAAATCATGCATCAGTACGTCCAAGGTGAATTGCCCTACGATGCGCGACAGGCCCAGCTGTCGAAGCACGGATTTATTTGCACATGCAGGCTGTGTGCTCTCGATGTCGCTGATGGTGTAGAACAGCGCAAGCGCCGCGAAGAAGTGTTTGCGCGCGACTGGCCACCGCTTTTAGAGCGCAGTCGTGCCCTCTTAAAGGGCCGTGCAGACTCTGAGGCTCACCAAGACATGGCCGCGGCGCTCCTGGCTGCCGCGAACTCGCTGGAGAGCACATACGCCCCAACCCGTGGTGCACTGCGGCCTGACATGGTTGATGTGTGGTACCGCGCAGCCATGCATGTTCGACAGTACGACGTGCCACAGGCTGTACGACTCGCTCGCCAAAGTCTTGAAGCGACGGGTGCCGTCATCGAGCCGTTTAAGCCGGGTAAGCGCCACGTTTCACACCTGCCGGACCTACACTTTGATGGCGCGATACGCAGTATGCTCATGCTGTTTGACATGCATTGGCAGCGCCATGAGTCGGATGAGGCGCTGGCCTGGATCGACGCAGCTCTACAAACCCACATGTGCATGATTGGCGGCGGCCGCGCTCTCTTTGTACAGCGCTGGGCACATGGAGACTATTCTCTGGATGCATGGCTTGCTACATGTTAAAAGGGCGGAGCTCCATCCACAGGGCGCCCAAGCCACGTCCACCGCTGTAGGTGATGCCGCCATACATCCCACTGAAGGTGGCCCAGTAGCTCTATCTGCAAGTCTTGCGCCCGATGTAGATCCTGCTTGGTATCGCTGGCACCCCGACCCAGCTCCTCGAGCTGCTTTTGTACCATCTGAAGTGCGTAGCCATAGCGTGCATGGTCCTGGTGCCAGCCGATAAGTAGGTTCGCGTGCGTCGCCTTGGTCGGTGCGTCAGCTGCATCCATGAACTGTCGAGCATGCACCATGGCCTGAATCGCTGACTCCTTGTGGCCCAGTGTTCTGTGCGCTTGCGCTTCTCGCACGAGAGTGCGAACCAAGGCCTTCTTTTGCGCCTCCATGTCTTTGGCCTTGGCCTTCTGCTCGTGCGTCTGCTCTGCGGCCGGCGGCTGTTGTGTGCCGAGCCACAGACGCAAGCCCGTCTCATCGATACAGGAGCGCACGTTCTGGGCAGCACCTATAACGGCATCATCCGTATCGCTAGCGTCCATGGCCGCGAGGTGGATAGACAAGTCGTTGGGATAGTCGTGCAACAGCTGGTCCACAAACTTATACTTTTCGTCCTTGGGCACCTTGCTCACCAAGCCTGCTAGCAGCATCGGCAGTGTCGGAGCATCGTCTGTCTCCTTTGGTACCGATGGGGGTGGCGCAGGGCCCAACACGACCTCGATGGGCACCTTGGCATGACCACCCAGCGTGAGAGTACCCAGCACAACATCGCCCATTTTAGCATCGCTGGGCCACTGCTCGTTATCCAGGGCCGTGGAAATTGAAAGAACAGCTCTCTCGCCTTTGTGCAGCTTGAGAGCTTCTTTGGCGGCATGAGCTCCGGCCGTCAAGTCAACATGGTCACGATACACATCCAGCGAGAGGGGCTTTTTCAGTTTGTGTTCGAGCGCAAGCGGAAGGGCCTGGAGCGCCTCGAGCACCGCGGCATTCTCATGCAGCGCTTGCACACGCAGCGTGTATTCGCCCTTGACAAGGTCCACAGGCTTAGGGTACACGTCACCGAATGCCACAGGGGCCTCGTTCACATCGATCAGCTGCGTAAGAAGCGTCGTTGTGGCGTCGTATACGTAGCCACTGAGCGGCGTCTGCCATGTCCATGAGCCTGCCTCCTTCACGGACAGAGAATACTCGAGCACAAGCTCATGCAGCTGGTGACCGGAGGGCTGCCTGTCGCGTGCATCACGTAGCGGACGCAAAACATACTTCGATGGACGCACAAATGTGCGGTGGGTGTCGAGCGACACACTCGGCTTCAGCTCTTCACACCGCACGAGACTTGCGACGTCAATCTTCACCAGGCCCTGGCCAGTGTGGGCAGAGACTTGAGGCACCGTGTCGAGACCATGGAACTCGACATCTATCTCGAGATCAAATCCAGCCTTATTCGACCAGAATTGTGCCGCACACAGCTCGAGCGTCATGCCACCGTGTACAGGAACACGCTTGCTCATCGGCTCATTTTCATTCAGAGCCAGCACGAAGTGATGCTCTACGCGGCTCAGACGACGCTGGGGCACAAGCTGCAGCATATGCAGCCAGAACCGAACGCTCGTGTTGGGCGCTTCGTGGTTCTTGCTCCGCACGCACACATCAGCCCAAGTGGCGCCACTGGGCACATGCACAAACTCGCGTCGGATGTCACCCGACGACAAGCGCACACGCGGATACTTGTACGTCGCATTCGATGGCACCACTGGCTTGACGACCGTGATAGGCACGTCAAATACGACCGTCCCGTTGCGCTCTGTGTCACGGCCCACGACGCGGGCTGTGTGCAGACCGGGCGGCAGAGTATCAGCGGCCACACGAATTTCGAACGTACGGCCATTGCTGCCGAGTGCGAGGAAGTCGGGCACATGCACCCATGGCTGTGTGGCACAAAGCGACGCCTTGACATCGAGCGCATACGCGCGTTGTGTTTCACCGGCACGGAAGGTCGGCTGCACCGTCACCATGAACTGTGTTGTGCGATGCGTTTCCTCCGTGCCGCGCAAGTACACACCACGACGGTCGACCACACCAAGTGGCTTGCCAGCAGGCGTAACGCTCACCTGCATGTCTGCATCCGCATAGGGATCGTCACGATGCGCCACAATATATTCCCACGCCTTTTCCACGTCCAGAAATTTGACGCCCTGTGGATCGTGCACGTCCACGCCCGTTGCCTGAATGGCACGGAAGATACGGAAAGGCGTCGGCGGAATACTCTCTGCCTTACACGCACTGACAAGCAAAGCCACGGCGCCTGCCGCGTTGGGGCTGCTCATCGACGTGCCGTTCATCAGCTGCGTCGACTGCAGGGCATAGCGGCAGATCGACGTGATAGCGGCTCCCGGCGCATAAATCGATACTCCGGCAGCGCCATCAGCAGTGGGACCACGACTGCACCAAGTCGTCACACTCGATGGCACGCCACGCTCAACCAATGCATACTCCGCCTGTTGCATGTCGCCTTCGTTCACATACGCACCCACACTCAACACGCCGGATGTCGTACCGCCGGGCTGGCCCACTGTCGTAAGCGCAGGACCATTGTTGCCTGCCGAACTCACGAAGCACACATCATGCTCGCGGATGACACGCTTGAGCGCATGGGCAAAGGCTCCCTTGTCTTCCACACCAAAGGCTCCGTCTTCACCATACGACATATTCGCCACATCGCAGCGCGTATCGATCAACGCCTGCGCAGCGCGGAGGAGCGCTTGTCCCTGCTCCATGCTTCCGAGACGCGCATCACCGATGCGCAGGCTTACAATCTCAGCACCGGGCGCCACGCCATCCGTAGCGGGATCTTGGGTCTTGGCACCTATAATACCAGCGACATGCGTGCCGTGTGTGCCCGACAATGTCACGATCGAAAGTACGTCACCATCCCCCACAATATTGACTGAGAACGTCAAAAGGTCCATTTCGCCAAAATACGACCACTCTCGCTCCAGTCGATAGTCTGTCATGCGTGGCTTGGAACGCAGATCAATCACAGTGTCGTGGTACGCGGCGGGCTCGCCCTGCGCGGGATCCACGACATCCCCCTCGGCGCCACCCACCACAGCGCGCCAGTTCACACCGTCATGAAATACCACGGCCTCAAGCACAGGTCCAGGGTCTTTCCAGTTCTTGGCAAGGTCTTTCAACACAGCTACTCGAGCCTTGAGATCTTCATGGTGCTGTGCAGTGGCGTCTTTATCGCTCGGCTTCTCGGCACCTTCGCTCGCATTGTATGACGCAAGATCATCCAGTGCTTTTTGGAAAAGAGCAGAGTGACTTACGTCAAACGCCTGCTTTCGTTCGCTCGTGCGACGCTCGACGAGCGACGTCGGCCATAAATCATAGGCACGTTTCGTGCCGACTTTCCACACGCCTGAGGGGTTAGGCCATGATGGATCCACCAGAAGCGTGCGCTTCGTGGTAGGAGAGACCAGTTCTAGTGCGGAACGATCTGCACTGAACTTGGCAGCCACCGCCTGGAGTTTGACATCGCCGGCTCCAGAGCAGTCAATGATGTCCACCACCTTATTAGGTCCATCAAGCCCCAGTGCAGCAGGGTCTACACCCGTATCAAGCACAGCCACACGTACATTGCGTCCATCATAGTGGGGAAATTTCTCCCTGAAAGACTCGACCTTGGTGGCCTGCTTTGGCAGCAGACCATGGATCGGAAATGAGGATGAAGACGTCGTTGTGCTGATATTTGCCATGCGCGTTGATGCCATCAATCTGCGTGGAACGGAAAAAGAATGCGCAAAAACTCGTGATATACACTGTGGTGAGCGACGAGCCACGTACCGTGCGCATGCGATAGGCCGCGCTGATCCTCGTCCCACGTCACCAAAGCCAGGCGGTGCCTCTCCTGGCGGAGGTTCTTCCCCATCGCCAGCACGTGATGAAATGCGCCGGCACTCGACCTGGATGGGGGCCTCAAGGTCCCCTGATCTAGGTTATGAATGATGACAACCATTTCGATGTACTTGTCATTGGCACAGGTGTGACAGAGTCTGTGCTAAGTGCGGCTCTGAGTCGCGCTGGCAAGCGTGTGCTGCATATCGATACCAACGCGTACTATGGCGCCGAATGGACAAGCCTGACCCTCTCGGAGCTGTCTCAGTGGGCGGCCAGGTCTAACGCAGACCTTGCCTTCCCACGCGAGCCAGCTGCGCCTGGCTGTATACCGAGCGCTTGCAAAGAAGTGGATCGTCACTACTCTATTGCTTTACGACCAGCACTTCTGCCTGCGCGCGGTCCTATGATCGAAGCCTTGATCCGCTCGAACGTAGCTTCGTACGCGACGTTTCGTTTATTGGGACGCACAAGTATCTATGATGGCGAGCATCTCGAGTGTGTTCCTAAAAGCAAGTCGGATATATTTCGGGACAAGCGCTTCTCCCTGGTAGACAAACGCAGACTCATGCGATTCTTGCAGACTACTATGGATCCGTCGGCGCAAGAGGCCTCAGATGATCATGTTAGCATATCCGAATACTTGCGCAAAAGTATGGGATTTGATGTCAAACTCGAGCGTGCTGTCATATATGGCGTTGCAATGTGTTGGGACTCCAATGAGCCCAGCACAAGCGCTGTGGATCGGACACGTTACAACCTGTCAGGCCTTGGAAGGTACGGTGACGCGGCCTTTCTTGTCGGCCAATATGGTGGTGCTGGCGAGCTGACACAAGGATTTTGTCGCTCGTCTGCTGTTCAGGGCGGTGTTTTCATTTTGGGACACGATGTGCACGCTCTGGAGCGGACAGAATCCGCCTGGACATTACGGATGCATGGTATTTCTGAATCCTTTACAGCGGATCAAGTAGCCGCGCCGGCTGCCAAAATGCCTCACAATAGGGTCACGGACCCACCATCCACGCTCGAACACGTGTCTGTCTTGATAACGGATGCATCTATCGACTGGGCGAAGCACATGCCTCGCGAAGAAAATGAGCCTGTGCCAGAGACGGCGCTGCTTGTGTTTCCGCCCACCAAGGAAAATGAGCACGCTGTCATGGTCCTCGCTCAAGGTGAAGGTACCTTTTCGTGCCCCAAGGGCCAGTACGTATACTATGTCACCACCTATCGCCGTGCCGACGGTACATCGGCACGTACCTGCCTCGCAGGGGCGGTCGAGAAGTTGCATTCCTTGCTGACGCATGACGCTCCCTGGATTGCCGAGATGTACTGCTCGCACGCACTCACAACCGACCACGATGGCTCTTTCGCTGCGTACGTCGACACTTCTGCCCGCCCACCCAGTACCTCGATGGAGTCATCCTTGTGCCTTAGTAGTCAAGAATGTGCTTCTATTTCGACACGGCAAGCCGTGCCAAATATGACCGAGTCTCTGGATTTGTGCGTTGAAGCAGCCGAACACGCATTCTGGCGCATCGTCGGCGAGCAACATCGCGATCCGGCGCTTCGTTTGGCTCGTGCACGCATTCGTGAGCATGCACCTTCCGAGTACCAAGGACGAGGAGGCGTAGAGCCCGATGGGCCGCCTGTCGAACTGATGAATTCTCCAGTCGAGATTGAGTTCTTTGCTCCACAATCTACCTTGAACGAGGATGCCCTTTGACAAGCACATGCTTAGACCCGCCGATAAGTTATCACGATCCGCATCTCTTCTTCACATGTCTACCGTCATTCCATGCGAACCATTTACGCGCTGTATGCGGCCAACATGTGCTGAATGTTTCGTGCCTTTCACCACCGTGGGACCCATGCTTGTTCGACTCAGTTTACATTCACGGGTGCAGCTCTCGACGAAAACGTAAAAACACTCTTAGACGTGTTGTAAGATGACGCGTAAGCGCGTGTACTAAGTGCCGGTACTCGACTGGACTTATACCTGGATCTAGACACGTGCAGAGTACTCACACTATGAGAGCCATCGTGCATGCCAGCGCTTGGCCTCTGCCTCATCTGTATTGAGGCGTGTAAACTTTGAGGATAGCATGGCTTCCTTCACAATATCATGAATCCGCATGGCGGAGCTGGAAGTGCGTAGCGCAAACTAGCGAACGCTGTTGGCTATGCTCATGATGTGATGCCAGGCTCCCATCACTTTAGCACTACTCCGGTGTCTCATGCCGTGCTGGCAATCTCAAAATGAGGCGTGAATCCGCCGCTCCAGGAGTGCTCCTATGGTTGACCACCTATCCTGGCACTCTTTTGTGATACATATAGGATGCGCCCTTTGAATCTCGCTCAGCAACAAAGAATGATTCACGCAGCGAGTCAAGATCTTCCAGTTCGGGCCGCCCCCTTGGAAACGGCTTTCTGTCGAACTCGGATTTCTGTTCGTTTTCTGATGACGACGACAAGAATGATGCAAACTCGGAATTATGACGCGACTCTGTTTATATTCAATCAGGATCAAGTACAAGGTCTAGCTCTGGTAGCATTAACAGCAATCATGATGACGTTTTTCTTTGGTGCGCGCCCAGTTCAGGCACCCGCGTGGCTCAGACTCGGATTCGGAATTTGCATCCTTGTTCTCAATGGCCGAAAATACCTGCTCCGCCCGGATCAGACTTGCGTGAAAGCCAAGGTTTGTCCGACTCAGGCCATCTTTGCATTATCATGATCATGAGCGGGAACGTCGATAGCGTCATTACACTATACCTGGGGATGACCGAGTTTGATGAGTGCCTATGAGCAAGAAGCAATGGAACAAAGTCGTCTCCAAGCTACAAGGCACGGAAAAATAACACTACTACATGAAAAAAGGGGCATGAGGTTTTTGATTTTTCTGACGATGGATCAGGCCTGGGTCGTGCACGAGATCAAACAACCCAGGCTCGAACGACAATGATCCGGGCAACTGATTCGGCGACGGCACCCGATGCTATCATTTGGACTCGAATCATGTTTCAAAGCCACTTTAGAAAATATGCTAAAAATGAAAGTTTTTGGTCAGAGATTTCCTTTTAGCCATTATTGTCAGCTTCTGTGAGAAGTGTGAGGCAGAAAACCTGTGCCTGCCGGAAGAGCTACTTTCAAATTACGGCTGGTCTAAGCGCAAGTAGCGTAGCAAAATATGTACATAGAATCTTTACATATCAATTTTTTGTCTTGACAATTTTCAAGACGCTGGTGTGGTTTTCCCCTCTGCATTTACGCAGTACCTGCAGTGAAGATGGAAATGTGGTGGCTTGATCCAGGCCGGTGGGCCCGAGCGCAAGGTATAATGTGGAGGTTTTCTACCACGTGGGATAATGTAGGGGGGTACACGGTTGAAGTGCTTAATTTATGCGACCCCTCGCATATGGGGTTTTGCCCTGGACAAAATTTCGTCGGCATGCACTGGCTGTGCTCGGAGAGCAGCGTATAAAGGCTGAGGCAGGAGCTGCAGGCCATCGCTGACTATCGACAGCGTTTTTACTTGCCCTGAAAGAATCATGTTTCCGCCCAAAGTATGGACGAAGGTGTTGTTGGCTGCTGCGCTGGCGTTGACGTTGGCCACAGAGGTCAGCAGCCAACACTCGATGGTGACTGCTATGGGCTCTCACCATGGAATGATCCGTCGCCGTGGTCTGATCGAATCTATCTTGCGCGGTGGCGAATTTGGGCCAACGCACACGGCTACACCCACCACGACCCAGTCTCCATCGACTTCTCGCACACATACCCAGACCCACGAACCATCAAGTTCCACCAGCTCGTCTTCTGATTCGGGTCTAGGGAACTCATATGAAGGCGAGGCCACGCATTATCAACCTGGACTGGGCTCGTGTGGTGATGTCAATCATGCTTCCGAGATGGTGGTCGCGGTGTCGCACAGCAAGTATGATGCCAAGGCGAAAAGTCAGAACCCCAACGAGAATCCATTTTGCGGTATAAAGCTCAAAGTCACTTATGAGGGCAAGTCCATTGAAGTCAAGGTGGTCGACCGCTGCCCGGGCTGCGGTGAAAATGACTTGGATCTTTCACCTACGGCATTCAAAAAGTTGGCTCCTCTTGGAAAGGGTCGCTTGAAGCAAGTCAAGTGGAAGATGATAGACTAGGCTGCTTCTATTTGTGCTTTTTGTGTATATTTTTGTATAAGTCGCTGTGCATCATGCACTATCGACTCTTTCGTCGTATGTTGATGCAGCATGCACGGCCACGAGGCATCCTTTTGTCGATATGTTGTAGTGCATCGCTACTGGTTAGACATGTATCTACGTGCTTTGAACGCGAATGCCGTTCGGGAGTATCAGAGGCATACGCAGCCAGCTAATCGGAGTCGTCGTCACTGCGCGTGTCGACGGCTCCTTTGGCTGTCACTACGCGAAGCGCGATCTTCAGTATCATGCCAAGCCACACCAGCAGAATCACCTGCAGCGTGCCAAGCAGTACAAGAAAGAGAGCGTACGACGTGGGTGTGAGCATGTGACCTGAGGCCAGATTATACGTCGTGCCAAAGGATATCAGTCTCGGGGCGTCTTTGTAGCAGGACCACCAGACAAAAGCGTAGCCAACGTGCCGAGTGATGATCCACACTAGCATGAAAATGGCAAAGAGCACATCACACAAAGTCGTACAGCCCATGTACTTGGACAGCTTGGCGAGGCTGAGGCAAATGTCAGCAGGGTCCATCAGCAGCAGGATCACGAAACCCACATAGTGGAAGCACGAGACATAGGAGCCACCAATAAGCAAGAGCGTCACGAAGTGATGCGTGAGCATTTGCCAGTAGTCCGAGCGGCGCTCTTCGAGATGAATAACAAACACTTGATGGATGTAATTGCTGGCTTCCCACAAGTATACTGCCTTGCTGAGCGCATCCATCGTTGTGACAGGGTATCCCAGCCATAGGTGCTCTGGTTTCCACAACCAGAATGGCTGCCTCTTTACGGCTAACACGACGAGAAGCAAGGAGGTCGCATACAAGATCAAGACCCAGCCCTGTTCGGCGAAGCGGCCAATGCGACGGCGCAGCTTCATTTCAGATTGGGCTGGGTTACCGCTTGGTCGAGACACGAGCATGTGTCCCAAAGGAAACAAAAAGCACTGCATGCAAACGAATCGAATCACGAAGAGAATCATGCCCCAGACGATCGCAAATAACAAGTCGAATGGATCACGCTCGTATTTTATGGACGATGATGCACCTGTCCATAGTGAGCGGAGGTACTGCCACCCGTTGGCAAGGCTGTTTGCCTGGACGGCGCCTGACAAAAAGAAACACGCGGACGTGACACGGTGGATCGTTTCGCACCAGCTGTCCCATACCTCGGATGAGAATAGCCCAGTCGGCAGACTGAGCGGCTGACTTGCATGGAGCACAGACTGTAGCCACTGCATTCGAAGCGTCCGCTGAGACACATCCGTGAGCCAATGCAGCCACACCATCGAAAGCAGAAGGGTGCTCACAATCACCACGGCGCTCATCTCCCATCGTGACACCGATGGGGCTTTCACGCGTGCAAGTGCAGGCTTTTGGCCCGCTGCGCCTTTGTGGCTCTTGCTTTTGTGCTGTGGCCGTCGACCGCCCTTGCTCATGCGTGGTGGTAAAAACAGCGTTAGTCCAAGGGGTCGTCGCACTTGTCTATGCACGCGATTCACTCACGTGCACAGATCCATGGAGGAGCCTTGGCTGCCGTGGAGAGCGTACTTATTTTCCCAGATCGAGTTATGGAATCCAGTGCCACTGTGGTGGCGAGGCAGGCTCGCGAGGCCTTTGACGACGTGCAGCAGCGTCTTTCTCTAGGACCTGCGGGAGAGGCGGACGCACAACGAGTCAAGGCACTGCATGCCATCCGCCGTGCCCTGGAGCAGGCGCAGGATGAGATTCGTGCAGCCAACCAGCGCGATGTCGAAGAGGCGACAGCTCTCGTGCAGCAGGGCAAGCTCTCTGCCCAGCTTGTATCGCGTCTAGACTTGTTTGCGAAAGCAGGCAAGTGGGAGTCGATGGTGCAGGGTGTATCGGACGTGGCATCGCTGCCGTCGCCTCTCGACGTGTGCACCAAAGCCACGCGCCTCGCTGACGCGAGTCCAGCGAGTGAAAGCCGCGATGCTACTGGTACGCTAGACTTGTATCGCGTGACGTGCCCCATCGGCGTGCTTTTGTGCATCTTCGAGGCGCGGCCGGAGGTGATTGTCAACATTGCGAGTCTCGCTATCAAGTCAGGCAACGCGGCGATTCTCAAGGGCGGCAAGGAGTCTCGGCATTCCGGCCAAGTGCTTTCGCGCTGTATTTCGGAGGCGCTGTCTCAAAGCGACATGCCGTCGCATCTGATTCAGACGGTCGAGTCGCGCGAAGAGATCCGAACGCTGTTACAAGAGGACCGCTACATCAACCTCGTGATTCCGCGTGGCTCGAACGAGATGGTCCGACACATCCAGCGTGAAGCTCGTGTTCCTGTCATGGGCCATGCGGACGGCCTTTGTGCTGCTTACGTGCATCATGACGCACCGGCTAAGCTCACGATCGAGACGGTTCTCGACGCCAAGCTCGACTATCCCAGCGCGTGTAATGCCCTTGAAACGCTGCTGTTGCATCGCCACCACCTTGCATCTGGCTTGTGGCTTTCGCTTGGCAAAGCTCTGATCCACGCGGGTGTGCGCCTGCACTGCGATGAGGCATCGCGTACGGCGCTGGTGCCGGGCTTGTCTGAGTCGGAGGCCGCTCTCGTCGTCGCTGCGACGGACGCTGACTTTGATACCGAATATCTTGACTTGGACCTTGCCGTGCGTGTCGTTGACAGTGTGCAAGAGGCCGTGCACCACATCCAGACCCATGGCTCCGGACATACCGACACCATCCTATGTGCGCCGCTGAACGGTGAGGCGTCGTCGGCATCGGTGCGTTCGGCCGCTGATATCTTTACGCGATCACTGTCGTCGTCGAGTGTCTATGTGAATGCATCGACGCGCTTCGCTGATGGCTTCCGCTACGGCTTTGGTGCCGAGGTGGGCATCAGCACGGGCCGCATTCACGCCCGCGGCCCCGTCGGTCTCGAGGGCCTGGTGACGTACAAATACGTGCTTCGGTCCGCAGGCTCTGGCGCCCAGACGGCCGCAGCGTTTTCACCCGGCGCTCATCAACGTGCGTGGTCGCACCAGCTGATCGAGGCGGTATACCCGTCGCTGACATAGTCACTCGGCGTCCTCGGCTAGGAGCTCGTAAATTTCGTCTGTCTCATTGGGTGATAGCACCGAGTCGATCAGATCACTGGCCAACATCGCAGCACACTCTAGTTGCGTCCGCCTGCGATGGGCCTGGGTATCGTGCATGAGCCAGTCCGGCTCGTTGGCAAAGGCGATGCGGCCGAGAGCCACGATAAAGGCGTATCGCACGCCGTTCAGCACGGCCTGCGCTTGAGCCGACACAAGTTTCTCGGCCAAATTGCGTGTCGCGATGCCTTCAGGCATGTACAGATCGTGCAGAAACTGCACACTTTGGCACACGCGCTCTAAGGCCCATGCGGCGTCGCGAGTGCCAGGTGAGTCGGGCACAGGCTCTGTGTTCCACAGCGTCGAGACGTCCCAGCTCAGGCACTGGATCAGGGCGGGCAGCAGCGGCGTGGACTCGGCCAGCATGATCGACGTATCAGGCCAGCGCGCAGCTTGTGTAAGAAACAGGAGAATGGACATGTGGATGTGATGGGACGCCTCTGCTGGCATATCGCCGCGCCGATCCACGAGATGCTTCGAGAGCACATCCACGACGGGAAACCGGACCTGGCCTAGTCGCGGCGGAACACGAGGCTGCCATGCCGGGTCAAATTGGGCCGACAGGCACATGTGTAAAGTAGTTGCATCAGACACGACCAACGTGCATAGTTGCAGCGTGGGTATCAACACGCTTGGATCGTGGGTATCGAGCAGCGCCAAAAGTACGCCCTTCGCATGGAACAGGGGGTGGACGTCCTGATATCCATATAGCTCTGACGACCACGCAAGTACCTGGCTTAGGCGCACAATACTCAGATGCAGCGCCACGTCCCGTTTCATGCCATCGACGAGAATCTGTGTGATAGGTGGTGATACAGAAGCATCGGATAGCATCGGCTTGTCTCGGCAAGCAAGAAACGAGACAAAGGCCGGCTGCGATAGACCAAGAGCCGCCATCCAGTCCAGCATCTGGCACACGTCCTTGATCCTGCCGGCTTGCAGGAGCATGTGTGTCGCAGCACAGAGCAAAGTAGCCACGCCACCATACAGAGACGGCGAGTAGTCGGCCCATACATCGCGCACGGCTTGCTGCGGCTCCTTGCCTCGCTGCAAATACTGTCGCACAATGGGGGCACAGTCGCATAAGAAGGCTTCGTACGATCCTGCGCGCACTACGCACTGCCAAAGCTGCTCTGCTGTGCGTGAAAAGCTTGGACACTCTGGCACTTCCATCAAGACAAGGTGTAGCAGCATCGACCCGGTCTGCGACCGAGAGGGATGGCACAGGATATTCGAAGTCCAACGCGCCTGTTGCGTAAATAAAGCCGCTAGCACATATTCATAGTCGTCGGAAGATAGAGCGTCGAGCGCTCCCACCCGTGGCGAAGAGTCCGGCGTCGGTGTCGACGACGAGGGCACCACATCTGGCGCCGTGGCGGGTGAAGACGAAGGAGCTGGATCCACGAACGAATTATCAAAGTGCGGGAAAGAGCGCGGTCGGGAAGGGGTCTCGGGCTCTGCACGTTTGCGCTGGGTTGCAAGGTACCGTGTGGGAGTATCCTGCCCCGATACCATGGGCGTCGCTAGGGCGTCTTTGGGGAAGACCACGGGTGCGCGTCGTCGCGTCGTCGAAGGCCATACAGTGCGATTTGAGTCCTGCTCAATTCGACGGAACGCTGACGTTGCCTCTAAGCGCTCCATCTGACGCCCATGTTCCTGTTGCAACGTTTCGATGCGTTGCCGGTAGTCCTGCTCGATTTGCTGCTGGTGTTGTTGCAGCGCTCGGTTCTGCTGCTGCGCTCTAGTTAGGTTGGAGCGCACAACAGATATTTCTCCCTGCTGCTGCTGCGCCTGCTGTCTGAGCTGGTTGATGGTATGTTGCTGCTCCTCATACGTCGCCCGCAGCTCCGGCATATGCGTGCCCAACGACATAGTGCTGCTGGACGGAAGCACCTCTGCCTGCTGCTCAACAGCATTCAGCTGCGACTCTATGTCTTGATCAATCGCCAGCGATTCCCACCAGTCATCGTGGAAGCTCTCGTCGCCCTCTTGGTCAGCCATAACGTACCATGCGCCTGGCTCGAGGTGTGCCGCGAAGCACCAATCCACGTGCTTCTCCACAGCGTAGCGTTGGTCGACGCGTGTCGCGTCCGTCTCCCTCATGGGCATCAAAGGTACGTAATGAGCATGCTGCCGTACGAATCATAAGGTCTTACGTCCTTGCTGGCGGACGAGGCGCCAGGATGCATTAAGCATCATGACATCAAGACATTATTTGGCCGGAAGGTTGCCATTGACGCTTCAATGAGTCTGTACCAGTTTCTCATTGCCGTTCGCCAGTCAGATGGGCAGCAAATGATGTCGGATTCCGGTAAAGTCACTAGTCATTTGCTTGGCTTCTTCTATCGAACCATACGCATGGTTGAATATGGCATCAAACCCGTATACGTGTTTGATGGTAAGCCTCCTGATCTCAAAAAAGACGTGCTTGCGAAGCGCTTTGGGCGACGCGAGGAGGCGCGCGCTGAGGAAGAAGAGAAAAAAGATATCGCCGACAGTGAAACGTTGGATCAGCTGGCACGCCGTCAAGTGCGTCCGACGAGGGAGCATAATGCTGAGGTGCAGCGTTTGCTCACCCTCATGGGTATTCCTTGGGTTGTGTCACCATCGGAAGCAGAGGCACAATGTGCCGAGCTCGCACGCGCAGGAAAAGTATACGCAGCAGGCTCTGAGGACATGGACACACTCACATTTGGCTCACCTATCCTATTGAAAAATCTCACGGCCAGCGAACAAAAGAAGCTGCCTGTGACAGAGGTCAACTTGCATAAGGCGCTCGAAGAGCTCAACATGCCTATGAGTCAAGTACGTGGCGTACACTCACACCTAGTTTGTCGACTTGTGCATGTTGCTGGGATGCGACTACCTGGACCCCATCCGTGGCGTGGGACCCAAAAAGGCACTCAAGCTTATTCAGGAGCATGAAACATTGGAACGCGTGCTAGAGCATTTGCATCTAACGTCAGCTAAGAAGGAAAATCCACCCAGTGACATGAATAACCAAGATGTTTCATCGAAAAAGCGCGCTGGGGCCATCCAAGTGCCTGACGTCTGGCCCTTCCAAGAGGCGCGGAGTCTATTTCAATCCCCCGAGGTACTAGACGGCCAAAGCATCCAGGTACGTACTGCGGTACACTATCTGACGCAACAAGCTCAAGTGGGACCAGCCCAAGACAGAAGAGCTAGTGTCTTACCTATGCGGCGAAAACGGATTTGGGTGCGTGCCATCAAACCACTAACGTCCTCAGCGAGGAGCGCGTGCGCCGAAGTTGCGAAAAATTATCGCACGCCGTTGGCCAGAAACAACAGGGACGTCTGGATGGTTTCTTTTCGTACGTACTCTACGCAAACATGACTAACATTTCCCCTAGCATTCAGCCAAAACAACAGGCACCTTCTGCACCTACATCAACTAAGCGCAAAGCTGCGTCCAATTCAGCCAATGAAAAATCATCTCGTCGGCGTTAATAGCGGAACAGTGGTTGAACTGCGTGTTGTAGATGCGCTGTCGGAGACATTCGTAATTATTTAATCTTTTTAATCTAGTCCCATAAGCACGTTGCATTTGACGCCTTGGCATTCGGAGCATAGACCTTCCACTTCAAGACCTACCCCCCTGGATCCTGTCACGAGAGAGCAGAATCACTTGCTTCTCCCCTTCCTTCGCTAAAGCTGCTCTGACTCTGGCGCGTACGATATTTGTCGCGTACCGCAAGCATGGACAACCTTCCTTATGATGGACACTCTGAAGGAGTGCCGCCGAATGGCGGCGGAGAAGATCGGATACCTGCTGACGATTTGATGCGTGCCATGCATTCCACCATGGCCGACTCAAGCTTTAGTTTGAATGATTCACCATACCTATACGGTGCTGTGGATCCCAATAGCTCTCGCGCCTCATTGATCCCAAATGCCGACAATTCCCCCGTCTCGCCCGCACGCAAGCATGACATTTCGCATGATCCTTCTTCTCCTATGCTTGACTATCATCATGTCAACTTGGACGGAGACTCAGTGACGAGGCATGGTCACCCTTTGTATACGTCCCCTACTTCACCTCTTGGCTACACAGACAGTATGGATCATTCTGAGTCATCGTCGATCATGATGCAGCCGCCCCACAGGGTTCTTGTTGACGACGACGACTCCAAGGATGACGGCGACGAGGTACCTATCGCAACTCTGCTTGATTCATATATGAACAAATCAAGTAGCGGGTTCCGTGAAGGTGACACATTCGTCACAAATAACCTGTACGGGCGCGCGGGCTACCGCGATGAAGACAGTGAAATATCTGACTCGGATAGCGAATTGGATCCCTTCCCCTGGATGACGATGGCTGACGTGAAAGAGTCTGATGACGTGATCCATAATCCTGACGTCGCATCTCCCAAGAGCAGATTTGAGCCGTGGCGTGCAGTGTTCAACTTGGGCACTATCTTTATTCTGGTTCTCTCGATCTTAATGTTGTTCGCCGGCTATCCCATTTTGCATAATTATACCGAAAGACAAAACAATGACCAACTGTCGCAGTCCATGGGGCACTTGCAGTACACTAGCCCCCAATTCCCTTCCGGAGCCCCTCTTGGGCGGATCAACAACTCGAAATTGGCTCACAAACCTCATGCCACATCTCCAATGCTGATTGATCCTGATACCCCTCCTGACGCATACGAAGTCACTTCTCATTATACGGGTGACAATAAAAAGCGCCGCCTCAAGCTGGTGTTCTCAGATGAGTTTAATACAGATGGTCGCTCATTTTATCCCGGTGAAGATCCATTTTGGGAAGCCGCTGACTTACATTACTGGGCTACTAGCAATTATGAATGGTACGATCCCGCTTCTATTACCACGAAAGACGGCTCATTGCGAATTACTCTCGATAATCACCCCGAGCATAATCTCTTTTTTCGCGGTGGCATGCTGCAGTCTTGGAACAAGTTTTGCTTCAGAAATGGTCTTCTCACTGCCAAGATTCAGATGCCTGGTTTCAACAACGTTTCGGGTCTTTGGCCTGCTTTCTGGATGATGGGCAACTTAGGCCGCGCAGGCTATGGCGCTACCTTGGAAGGAACATGGCCCTACTCTTACGACTCTTGTGACGTAGGCACCGTCATGAATCAGACTCTGTACAATGAGAAGCATCCCAATGGCTACCCTGCAAAGGCTCAGGAGCTTGGCGGTGCCGCGGTTTTTAACATGAAGCACAACTCCACTTCAATATCATTTCTACCGGGTCAAAAACTATCTCGGTGCACTTGTCCCGGCGAAGACCATCCAGGTCCGTTCAAGGATGGGGAGTTTGCCGGTCGCTCAGCGCCTGAAATCGATGTATTTGAAGGGCAAGTATCTGGGAATGATGATTTCAGATACGGTCAAGTATCTCAATCATTTCAAATGGCACCATTTAACTGGCAGTACAATATTACATGGCAGTATGGGAAAAAAGCTTCATATCACTTTTTCGATAACGAAACAGGTACTCTGTTAAATCCTTATACGGGCGAGTACACGCAGCAAGCCATGAGTGGTGCGCACATGACGAACCAAGGTGCATACCAGTACTCCGCCAACGACACAGACACTTCTAAGGAAGGAAACTTTTCTGAATATTCTTTGGAATATCGTGGCGGACCCGATGGCTATGTGGTTTGGACATGCGACGGCAAACCCTCTTGGGAGCTCTTTCCTAAAGCTATTTATCCTGATCCATTGGCCCGTGTGGACCACCGTCAGTTTTCGAAGGAGCCCATGTATATTATTTTAAATCTTGGTATGTCAAGGGCTTTTGGTGCTGTCGAATGGGAGACCATTGCCAACAACTTCCCTTATGTCATGGCCGTGGACTGGATACGTGTATATCAGGATCCCGATGACTCAGAAGCCGATATTGGATGCGATCCAGATGATATGCCGACGGCGGCCTACATCAATCGTCATATCGAAGCTTACACGAATCCGAACCTGACGGCTTGGGGCGGTGTGCGTGAAAAGGGTGGATATGGTGCATACTGGCCAAGAAATCGTCTCTATGTGGATGGGTGTAAAGCAAAACCATCTACGGAGCCCGGTGAGACTAATCCTAAATACCGTAAGCAATACAAGACTATCCCTGCTGATGATGTCACAAAAAAACCTGGCTCTGAGGGCAAATGGATGGACGTTTACGACGTCAAGGTGGCCCCTGACGCGGCCGTCAAGAAGTGGTAGTCTATTTGCGCACTTGATGGGGCTAGGCTCAACATTCTGGTGTGGGGTATCAAATCTCGCATAAGCAATTTTTCTCTCGTGCTCGAATGAGGCCTCCTTACGTGCTGACCAGGGCATGAAAAAGGTGAAGACTGCATAGAGTGATGAAGAACGCAATTTTATAGGTCGCACACGCACTGCCCTATGCGCGCCATAAAGTACCAGGAGGGCATGCATTCTGATTAGTCATGTTGCACGCACCCTCCACGATCCAATCTTCGAGCTGCCGCGGATCCTAGGAAGTAGCTACGATGTCGCCGGGTCATACTGGTGACCTTGATTCTGAAAAAATGAAAACAGATGCACCCAAGGTCGAACATCTCGACCCACGGCAACAAAAAGAGAGCATTGATGCTGGTTTACAAACCCCTGATCCAGCCATGAGTCAGAATATTGAAGATGTCCGCTCAGAAAGTTTTGTGTCTGAGCAGCGGCAAGGGTCAGTCGCTGATGCCGCCAGCACCCATTCAGATGTGCAACATACCGTTGTTCCCTATAGCTGGATGTCGGGCTACGATGACAACAGCTTCGCAGATGACTTGCACGATCCGGCTAAACCTTTGCGTGGTGCATTTGAACCAAAGCGTGCCGTGCTCAACGTTGGAACATTAATTATCTTGGTCTTATGCTTGCTCATGTTGTTTGCGGGCTATCCAATTCTGCATCATTACACCGAAGGGAACGGAAATGATGACCGCATCAATGATTTTAAAAAGATTTTTGATGTTCACTCACCCATTCCTGATGACATACCCATCTCACGCGCCAATTCATCTAAATTGCAAAAGGCTTTCGACGAAAAAGCTAAAATGATGATTGACCCCGATACCCCAGAGGATGCTTTTGAATTGGGCTCCACGTACTCAAAATCGGAAGGCAAAAAGTTCAAGTTGGTCTTTTCGGACGAATTTAACACGGATGGTCGTTCTTTTTATCCTGGAGAAGATCCTTTTTGGGAAGCTGTTGACTTACACTATTGGGCCACCAATAACTATGAGTGGTACGACCCTGCTGCAGTGTACACGAAAGATGGATCTCTTCGTCTTCGCCTTGATCAGCATCAGGAGCACAACCGCTACTTCCGTGGTGGCATGCTTCAGTCATGGAATAAATTTTGCTTCCGCAATGGTATTCTCATCGCCAGTATACAACTTCCCGGGTACCGATCTGTGGCTGGTCTCTGGCCTGCTTTTTGGATCATGGGTAACTTGGGTCGTGCTGGCTATGGTGCAACTTTGCAAGGGACTTGGCCGTACTCATATGATCACTGCGACGTTGGAACTCTGATGAACCAAACGCTTTTTGACTCTGATCATCCTGATGGATATCCTCGTGAAAATATAATAAGAGGTGGTGCCACCGCTTTCAACGAGCAACACGAAACCCGTTCACTTTCATTCCTGCCCGGTCAAAAACTATCTAGGTGCACTTGTCCTGGTGAAGATCACCCAGGCCCCTTCAAAAATGGGGAATTCGTTGGTCGTTCCGCTCCAGAAATCGATGTTTTCGAGGCCCAGAAGATGGGCAGAAACATGGGCGTATCACAATCTTGCCAGATGGCGCCTTACAATTATCAATATGACATCACGTATGGTAAGAATAAGTCTGACGTGTATCAATTTTTTACCAGTCAGGGCTCACTTAATTCTTACAATGGTGAAATCACACAACAATCACTAAGTGGCACCGCCTTGGCAAGTCAAGAGGCCATCCAATATGTGGCAGATTCGTTGGACACGACAGAAGAAGGCAATTTCGCCACCTACTCATTAGAGTTCAAGGGTGGTTCCGATGGTCATGTGTCGTGGACGAGTAACGGTAGAAAGACATGGGAACTTTACCCAGGTGCCCTCGCACCTGATAACCGGACTCTGATTGACAGTCGCCAATACCCCAAAGAACCAATGTACATTATCATGAATCTGGGCATCTCGAAAAACTTTGGTGACGTCCAATGGGATGATATTATGGAAGGATTCCCGTATGAAATGGCTGTGGATTGGGTTCGTGTTTACCAGGACCCTGATGACCCGGAGTCAGATACTGGCTGTAGTCCAGATGATATGCCAACGTCGGGCTATATTGAGCGTCACCTGGAGGCATACACGAATGCAAACTTGACGGTTTGGGGCGGTGGGCGTGATGAAGGTGGCTACGGGGCCTACTGGCCATTGAATCGTCTGTATTCTAAAGGTTGTAAGGGTACTCGTTCGACGGAACCTGGTGACCCAGACCGCTCTCATGTCCCAGCTAGTCACGTTCCATCTGCCTCTGTCACCATGATTCCTGGTGCTCAGCCGTTTCAACAAAATCAGTCATAGACATTTTTAAGGATTTGTAATTACCTTTTTGGACGCTGATCGCCTGTTACGCAGTAGTGTTAAGCACGTGACGTTGTAGTGGTTGGCGATCGAGAAGGTTTGGTGGATCCTATTTTTCTAGGTGGATCACAACATTGCATTCTTCGGCCCTCAATCAAAAAGACGTATTCTTGCCGGTAAGGCTCCGGCATCATTTTCTGCATCAAACGATTTATATAAGCTCCATTTGGGCTGTTTCAGCTCTGTGCATACCAGCATTGGTCGGCGTTAGTGGATACGTGGGTATAAATTAGTCCACAGCGTTGGTGCCTTATTCTGCCAGCTTGCTGTGTATACGAGCATGCCCAAGTCTGGTCCACAATTACATCTTACCATGAAAACCTTCCCGTGCACGAACTCATGGGGAACTCAAGCAGCGACCACAAGCTCATCACCTGATATGCGCACAGGAGCTAATGAGGTATTGCCACCAAAGACAGACTCAATGTCGAAATCGTGTTATTTGTCTGAAACAAGTAACGATTATATCCAAAATATTATGGTTCCAACGCTGATTGAGCTGGGCACTGATGCGCCTCTATCTGATGCAGCCACCAATCCTGGTATGGGTCTGTTATTGTCTCTCTCAGAGAAGTTGGATTCGTCGGTTGACACACATACTTTCGAGTCTGAACCGTCGTCATCAGCGGCGCTTTCCTCGGATCCGTTTGCACAAAGTGCGCCCAAGCCGACTTCATCATTTAATTTGATGGCGCAATGCTCTCCTTCCGCTCCTAACCACCATCTTTCTAATGATATCTCTCTGCTCTCGTCGCAACTGGCGCCATCATTCGACCCCAGCTCTCATCTAGACAGCATTGCATCTGCTGCATCTGCGGCCGCTGCAACACAGTACCAAGAGGCTGCGGCGTTCCATGAGAGGCAACAACGCCAAGGCCTTACGCCCCAACGTACGCAAGTCTCACCTAGATTATCACCAGCACCAGGAGCGTATACTTTTTTGCCGACGCCCAAACCCCTGCCTTCTCATCACTCATTGGCTCGTCGAGCTTCGAATCATGACTTCAACAAGGATACACCCAAGCTCGAAGACAAGGTCGACGCATCATATGCCCAGGGTCCCACCGTTACATCGTCGATTGCGCCTCATGCATCTAATGCTAATTTTTCTTTGAGCCAGGCATTAAACGTACAGGCGCATTCTGAATCTGTCTTGCCACTTTCGCATCCCTCTTCTGTTGGTATTGCACCTCGGATCGCACCTATGTGCGTGGGTGCGTCGGGATCAACTTCGCCTGACGAGACAACGAAAAAAATTCAGGCCCAGCAGCAGCAGATCCGAATAACACTGGGACAGCCGACGGATGGATTGCAGCAGCCGTTCTCGACTAGCGTGCAGCCGGAAAAACGATCTATATCCACAAGCACAGACGATGCAAAACGGGTCAAAACCGATACAGACATTGCAATTCAGGAGCGGTCTCCTAAACAAGAAGCTGTACAAAAGCGCTTCCAGTGCCCCAAGTGCTTTCGAGCTTTTGCACGCGCTTATAATCTTAGTACGCATCTGTCGACGCACGATCCAGATCCGTCTCGCGCCAAGCCTTTTCCATGTCCGTATCGCTCATGTCGTGCAGAAGGGGGTCGCTCCTTTTCTCGAAAGCACGACTTGCAGCGTCATGTGGCAAGTGTGCATGAATGGGAGCCTGAGCCGGGCATCCATGGTGACTCGGGCGACGTGGGCGAGGGTCAAGATACAGGCGGTCTTGCTAGTCTTGGCCTAGGTACGCCGGGTAAAAAGTTTCGTTGCGAACAGTGTGGGCGGGCGTTTGTGCGACGTGATGCATTACGACGTCATCATTGCGATGCTGCCGCTTCACGAGCGCCTCTGTTCGACAAAAATACGACGACTGCGGTGGCATCCGTGCCGATGCCTCCGTCGCATTCGTCCGCGTCAGTTACACCTGCTCGACCTTTGCCGGGGGATGTGATGCAGCGTGTTACTCTTCAGCTCATGAATAAAGCGGACCCGAAAGCGATATCCGCGTTCGCTCATGATGCTGCTGCAATGCCTATGGCTCCACCAATGGATCACAGCAGTGACAAACGTGCTGATACAACGCGGATGCAGCAAAGTGCCTCGTCAAACATAGCTACAGCCTCTGCCACTTAAAAGTGCATTGTTTGGTGCATGTGTAAGATAATCGCCAATGTAATATTAGTCAATTATGTGCGACGCGCCTTTTTGGAGGGCGCAGGATTTGATGCGGCGCCACTAGCCTGAGCTCGCGCATGTGCCAGAACAAGCTCAGTCACCGTGGTATGTTCCTGGAGAATTGCCTGGTCACCAGCCCGGACAACCAAAGCCATCCGATAAGGGTCTTCCGACGAGGCCGTGCACTCAACTAGGGCCTTGGCAGTGTCGTTCCACGTTGTGGGATATGCCTTGCCACGAAGTGCGAGGGCATCACGCAACACTGACGCCACAGAAAGCATAGCGCCCTCAGGTGGAGAGCCGGGCCAACTGGCGTCCATAGCTTCCACGGCGTCAAGGCGCGCATTGGGAAGCGCCTCTTTTTTCTTGGCACGCTCAAAGTCGTCCTGTGTCACGCACAATAGGCGCACGAATCCAACCAAGTCGTCAGAAATTTCGCCAGAGGCACGGCTCAAGACACGTCTGTCTGCAGAAGTTAGGGGTCTGCTGGCATCAAGAGTCAAGGTGCCAGCATACGGTGCCGTATTCTCAGGCTTGCTAAGCCGACACATGAGAAACACTTCATCAATGCCCAGCTCGGTGCAGGCCCATTCGAATCGTGGCATCAGGAATGTGCGGATCACATCCTCTGATGCTTGAGTCGCCAGGCATAACTTGTTCAGTGCTGCATCAAATATGGTTGTGGCAGGAAGCTCGAGCAAGTCGCCACGATTCGGCTCATCGACAAATCCGTAGCGACGGAGCAAATCGCTGTTCGGAGGATTGCCATATGTGTTCAAAAGTTGCTCACCGATGGCGATAGGTCGTGTGCACCGCATCTCCAGTGCCTCACGTTTATAAAAGCAGCGAGTATTTTCCGATCCAAATTTTGCATTAAGCATATCAGCCATAGGCACCATGGATATATCACGAACATCCTCATCATTCTCTTCCTTCTCCTCGTCATCTTGGTCATCTTGAATTTCAATCTCAGCCTCCTCTTCTTCTTCTTCTTCTTCATCTCCCTGGTCATCTTGCGCTTCATTTCGAGGTATGGCTCGTTCGACGGCTACTTCAGCGGGAGCCGAGGAAATATCTGCTTCATCACTCTCAGCGCGATTCAAGTCACGCTTCACATGGAAGCTACGACTGAGGAGCAGCGACCCCATTCGATGGTACAGGTCAATATGATACCATTTAGAAATTTCAGCGGGCACATCGGTCACGCCGGAACCCAGGAACACATCAGGGTATTGTTGGACATATGGCAATACACATTCATGGTAGTCTGTCTCAGCTTCCATGCGGCCAATTTTGTCTTGGACATCTGTTCCTTGAAGTTCACGTAGCTCGTTAGAGTTCCAAAACATGGGCGTGGTGAACGACGTCGGCATGATGCCAAAGTAGGAGCCCCATGTAAATCGTTCATTATGTTCTTGAGTAGAAGCGTGCCGATGCTCCCACATGAGCATGAGGATGAGTGGGCACCATCCACGATCCATTACATCAGACCACGCATGCCCTGCTTTAGGGGGGCGTGCGCGCTCTGCGGCCTCGCAAGCAGGCACCAGGGCACTCGTTCCCAAGTTTAATAGCATGGAGCGAGGAATGGAAAACAAACGCTCATTTTCTGCAATAGGCCGCGTGGCTACAAGGCCGCGGCCCATGCCAGGTATTTTCTCAAGCGACAGGCTTTGATCAATCCAGCCGCCATGCTCTGTGAACCATGAAAGGAACGCAAGCTCCTCGGCGTCCCCCATATGGTACACACGTGGAGACTACACGATACGACGCGACAAGGAAAAAAAAAGTCTCATGGGCCAGCGGCCGAACGAACAAATCACGGCTAATATGATTGGCCTAAACAATTAGACGCATGCACCGGCAAACGAGCGCACGAACAAACGGACGGACCACCTCTCTGAAGCCGCTGACGCCGGCGGTCATGTCTGGGATCAACTTGACGATCGAAAGTCGTGGAAAAATCAAAGGTGCTTATTTCCCACTACAAATATCACTCCCTGATGATGCAACGTTAGGCGTTCTGAAGAATGGCATTGCAAATCTCGTTCCAGCGCTGCCCGTTTCTCGTCAGCGTCTATCCGACCAACAAAAAAGGCCTCTTCTTGGTGATGAAAAGCGTCTCTCAGATCTTGGCGTGGAAAACCTGGCCACACTGACGTTGAAAGATCTAGGACCTCAGATTAGCTGGCGCACTGTATTCCTTGTAGAGTACGCTGGTCCATTGGTCATTCACCCTCTCGTTTACTGGGGCGCCCCGCATCTGTGGGCCAGATTTGGATATCCTTTCTCCATGTCATTCGTACAAACGACTGTGTTCGTGCTTGTGATGGCACACTTTCTCAAGCGTGAATTCGAGTCAATGTTCGTTCATCGCTTCTCGAACGCCACTATGCCGGCCTTCAACATTGTAAAAAACTCGACCCACTACTGGTTGCTCTCGGGTCTAGTTCTTGGTGGTGGCGTGTATTCTCCTTCTCTTGGGGTTGAGTCCGTGCGCGGAACTGTACGCGACAACCACGCATTTATTTGGTTCTTTGTGCTGCTATGGCTCGTATCTGAACTGGGCAACTTCCGTGCTCACATCACCTTGATGAACCTGCGTCCAAAGGGAACGCGCGTACGACAAATTCCTCGAGGCGGCGCGTTTGAGCTGGTCAGCTGCCCCAACTACTTCTTTGAAGCTCTTTCTTGGTTTGCTATCACTGTTATGACCCTATCTCTCAGTGCGCTTATTTTCCTTGTTGTGTCATCAGTCCAAATGACGTTGTGGGCCATCAAGAAACACAAGAACTACCGCAAGGAATTCGGTGACCAGTACCCACGTCAGCGCAAGATTATGTACCCGTACGTGTTTTAGTCACGTGAATAGGAAGTGTTGTTGTTGTCAAGCAGCGGATTGTCGTGGCTTGGCACGCTCAACAGGATAGCGGTAGAGATTGCATATGCAATCTACTTCAATACACGGCTCTGTGGTCATTGCATCGGATGCCGATCTGGATGTCGCTGTGAGCTCATTGGTTCCTGTGTTGGACCTTGTTGAGACGGAAGAGACATGGGACCGCATCGATCATGCTTTGGCACAATTTCAAGTTCTGACCAAGTGCGGCGCGACCAAGGTACCGTCGTACATAATGCGCGTGCATGAATTTGCTCCGTGCATTTCTAGGTCTTTGCTTTCAGATCGCACTCGTCTATCTGGCACGGCGAGTGACGTGCTCAATTCCATGGCTCCACGTCTAGGTGAGTGCTTCGCCCCGTTTGTGAATGTGTTTATCCCACCTCTACTTCAATTGTGTGCACGTACAAACAAGGTCTCACTTCGTCGTGCAGAAAAAAGTCTTCATTTGATCTGCCGTCACTGCCATTTGCCATACATCTTGTCGTGCCTTGTGCACGCTTTAAAAGAAAAGTCTAGCAGTCTTCGCGCTTCTGCAGCTGAATGCATGGTAATTTATATGGAGTCTTGTGATCTTGCGCGACTGCAAAAACGTGTCAAAGATGTAGAGGAAGCCATAAGACTCCTCGCTACCGATGCTCATCCTCAGGCCCGCGCTACATGTCGGCATTTGTATGGTATATATACAGGACTATTTCCAGAACGTCGAGCAACGTGCGTAACTTTATGCTTACATACAGCTTTTTTCGTACACTTTCTGCAACAGCGCAACGTTACCTCGCGGCGGTTCAACCTGTAGCACCGGACAAGACCGTGACTGACGCCAAAGTCCCGGATGATACCCAAGACACATTGCAACCCACGCAACCCACGATAACACGAGTTTCGCGCATAAAAAGTGCCAAATTAGCAGGTCCCGTATCGCATTCATCCGAATCATTATCGGATCCCTATGAAAGTACTGGTATTCCGCCTCTGCCTACACGTGGCTCTAACCCAAGCGACGGTGTCGCACACCGACTGGCACTTGCGCGCGAACAAGCGAGACTTCGTTCGACACAACGGCAAGGCGCTGCTGCTTCCACTGATGCTAATGCTGCGGCGCGTCTTGCCTCACGTGCTCTGGTCCGTTCATCGTCGTCCATTGGAAGCGCACGTCGTGTTGTGGTGTCGCGTCCCGATATAATGCCACCACGCACTCCCACCGGAAAAACATCGGGCGATCCTAAAGTGAACAGTCCATTCTGTACCAGTTCACAATTTACACCCAAGCGAAAACCTTTTTCTGTGGTCAATGAGGACAGATCACCGCAAACCCGTGCCACACCACGCAATATATGAGCCAACGAGTGAATGGCCTTTCTCAGGCGCATCATTGTCGCTAAATAATATCTTATATATCATACTGTTCGTATTAGTACTTCATTCGCATACGGTAGGCTCATACATTCCAAAAAGTCGGCTGCCATAAGTCTAACAAGTAAGATCAAGACACAGACGTACAGTTCCAAAGCGAGTTCTGGTGGTATTTTGGACTCAAATTCCTTGATAGGGTACTGAGACTGGTGCGAATATCGAGCATGCCACTGTAAATACTCGACGACTTTTTCCAGCACTTGACCACTACCATGGTTAGTTTTTGCCACGTACCGAATTTGCAGCGTGCATATACCACTCTCCGCCTCAGAAAACCCTGACATTGTTAAAGTAACACGAATACGTACCACCATCGTCGGTTGACAGCATTGTTCGAATTGTTCCGCTAAGCATGGCCCATTCTCGATCTATGATAAACTTGTACCCATCCTGTGTCATAAGCATGTGCTTCAACGTACATCACTGAGCAACGTCACCCACTCGCGTGATGACATTGGGAGACCAGCCAAGAATGGTGATGTGGGGATAACGATTAAATGAATTCTCGGCCGAGCTAGTCGATGGAATTACGACGACAAAAAACCACGGACCCCCGCAACATTAGAATCCTAAAGGATAAGCCTTTTTTGGGCATGGGTAGGCAATTGAAACGATCATCTTTTCCACGCTCCCATTGCTCGTCAGTCTCATCGAGCGAAAGTGGAACGAACCTCAGCTCATCAAATCGCAGCGATAGCATGGAGGAAAGTTCGAGTCCATCATTCGTGTGTGATAGATGTCACAAGTCTTTTGCGCGCGGTACGTATCATAACTCAATGCAAGCTGACAGCCAGAGGATTTACTTCGTCGGCATCAGATTCGTGAGGCGCGTGCATTGGCAAACCCTTCAGTGGGTCGCCAAAAAAGTTGCTATGCATGTGCCCGAAGTAAGGCTCGCTGTGACCTAGGATACCCATCGTGTGAGCGGTGTCGGAAACGTCAGATTGCTTGTGTATACGCGCCTCATACAGGCAACCCAAATGCGAGACGTGCGCGTGAACAAGAGCTTCATCAAATAAATACGCACCCGACGAGAGATACATACGGCGCGTCGTACCCTGTCTCGAATGTGCCTGTGATGGGTACAAATATGTCGGAGTCAGCGTTTCGACCACTCAACCAGCTTATGCCTTGGAACAATATGTCCAATGTCAGCTTAAATATGCATTCTTCGCAAAACGTCACGGATACTTCTGGTGATGAGAGTGATGGTAACGTTACAACCGATTCGCTTGAAACGAAATTGGCCAGTCATCGTTGGGATTCCTCTGCTGGTGTGGGTCCACATGTAGCCGCATCGTCCGCACCATCGACGCATGCCGCTCAAGGAGCATTTTCTTATGGAGTGGGTCCCTCGCAATGGAATTCGTATGGACAGCCTCCTGTTTTGACATCACAATCGGCTGACGCACGATCTTCATACCCTGACAAGCATCGTACAACGTCACCTATTCTAGGAAGCATGTTTCAAACCTCTTCTACTACAGGTCTTGGTGAGCTTGTGCTTCCTTTAGCATCGCAACCTTCGCAATCACAATCGCAACCGCTAGCTTCTTCTTCGCTACCTGATGGGCTTATGTCCGCCACGACTTCAAAAATGGAGCCACCGTCGATCAGCTTTGGCGCAAGCAATTTGACATCAAATAATGAGCAAGAACCACGCCGAAAGAGCACAACAGAACTTACCCAAATTTGCACCTCGAATCTCTCCGTTTCCAATAATATAACATCTTCGTGTACACCCACGAGGCTGATCAACATGTCCCTGTTCTCGCCGGCACACTTTGGCTCCCCATTCGGCTCGAATGAACTGAGTATGTGGCTCGATGAGCCTGTAGCACCATCGCCCATGTATGAAACTGGTGCATGCACGGGCTGGACAGGTCTCATTTCAGCCATCGATACCGGGCGCACACCTACTGCCAATTCCACTCGTATGGGTTTGATCAAAGGTCCACGACAGGAAGAGGAAACTAACGCTCAGCGCTCGTCCACTCCAGCGCCAGCGCTTATAAGCTCGGTGGACTGGTGGGCGCATGACTACGGTGCTCAACGGCGTTTTCATCGTTATACGCTCATGTCATTACCAGCAACAAGCGTGATACGCTCTGATGACTGTCGTTCCACTCTTAGTGCATCAGTAAGCTCACGCTTCCTAACATATTGTTCTTTCTTGTGTCTTCGTGATCCAGGCGCACCGCAACCCCCTTTTATGCATCGGTACATGCTCCTCTCACAACGCGACAAACTTCCTGCATCACTCTCTATTGCTCGTTCAGCGCTTTCCGCGCTCGCGATGCGACTTCCCACGAGTGAAGAGTGGGCTTGGCGCCAGGTGGGCGTCGAGCTAGGTGTGCTAGTGGACCAAGCAACTAGTCTTGTCCGGCAGTACAGACCTGGTCAGGCAGAGGCAACACCCTTAGAGAAGCAGCTGTGGTTCCAGCAAGCTACGTCATGGGATGGATGTTGGGAGTGTCTCTCCCTGCTACAGGCCATGTGGTGCTACACAGTCGTTGGATCGTTCAGCGACTCTATGGATCGTCCCCAGAAAACGCATGCATTCTGCAGTGCACAGAACGTGTGGGAATCAGGCTTATTGGACTCGGCCGTGGAAATGCTTGAGCAGCTGATGTGCATTCTTGCCACCATCGGAGTGACACTACAAGCCCAAATGTGGAAATCCAATGCCACATCGAACAAGCCTGGTCAGGGCGACACGTTCGAATTTCTTTGGTGGGGTTTGTGTGATTCGATTCGCCGCACTGTGCTGGCCACACATGCTCTTCTTGTCTTGTGGCAATACACTCGATCCAGTTCGCTGGGAAGCCAAGGCGCGTTGCCGAGCCTCGGCATGCCGTTGATCTCCAAGGGCATCTCATCTGCCGCGTGGAAAAATGTGATGACGCTTGAGCTGCCTGCAATAGCCGCTGTTTTTGAAGCCGATAATGTCACGCAATGGCGCCACATGCACAGTAAGAGTCAATGGCAAGCAGACCAGCCACCATTGAATTTGGCTACGTTCATGCAATATCGACCCTTGCCCAGTAAAGAGAACTCTGCTATACCATTTTCCCTCACTTCCTACTTTCATCAACATGACGAATTCACCAACATTTGCATGTCGACATTGTTCGGACTCACTGAATCCTGTTGACACATTCTTCCAATCCGCCCTCGCGTCACGATTTTCTATTCCGTATATAGCTCATTAATCGACCCCTTCCTCGCATGCTCTCCACACGATATGTGCTTACTCAGCACGGGTGCGACACGCCCTGACCTCCAGTTCGACAGCCAGTGTACAAGCCGCTGCTTACCAGCATGGGTGTGATTGCCTACTCTACGCTTGGCACGCTCCTTGCTTTTGCGCTCTATGGCGCTGGATACCTTATTTTGACTGGTACGTGTATGGTTGCTCATATCAGGCTCGGGAGACCAGTTTGCCGTTGGCACTTTCCTAGAGCAAACGAGCCCGTACGTGTGGGCCAACACGGGTATCGGCCTGTGTATTGGTCTCAGCGTGATTGGTGCTGCCTGGGGTATTTTCATAACTGGATCGTCGATCCTGGGTGCTGGTGTGCGCGCGCCACGCATCACGACCAAGAACTTGATTAGCATTATTTTCTGTGAAGTTGTGGCCATCTATGGTGTTATCATGGCCATTGTGTTTTCTGCTAAAATATCAGGGCGTCTCCAGGATGGTGCCAATGGTTTATGGACGCCACAAAACTACTTTACGGGCTACGCATTATTCTGGGGTGGTCTGACCGTGGGTCTGTGCAATGTGGTGTGTGGTGTATCGGTCGGTATCACGGGTGCGAATGCCGCGGTCGCTGATGCGGCCGATCCACAACTGTTTGTAAAGATTCTTGTGGTTGAGGTATGTCCATGGTGCATGACTTACGGCGCACAGGTATTCAGCAGCATTCTTGGGCTGTTTGGTTTGATTGGTACGTACCATGCGCACTAACATGCAACAGTTGGCCTCATTATGGTACGTGCGTTTTGCATGCTAATGCTTTCAACAGACGGGATCCACCGAAGAGTTCAAGTAAACGTAGAGCATACCATAGCACAACGAGAGGGACGTGCGCGGAAAATGACTATGTCAGTTGCACCTGTGCCACAGACCCCAAAAAGTCGGTAATGCGCACCTCTTCCAACGGACGATGAAATAGGTCTGAGCGGACAAACTGTGTTGAGTACGTCTTGGCGTCGCCAACGCTTGAAAACAGTTCTTGCAGAGTCTGGGCCGACGTTCGCGTCACTTTTTCCATATACTCCAAGACGACGCGCGTATATCGATCGATGAGGGGCACACCCACTGCATAGTCGGTGGTGTACGAATACGAGTTTTCGCCCTTCAGACTGCTCCCAACAGCAATAACATTGGGGCTGTACAAACGCGACGCCATCGTTGCCGCCTGACAGGTATCAATCATAAAAAGTAGTTCATGGTATCGACGCTTTTCCCACATTTGCTCAATAGCATCGGCCAGGTCATACGCGCTGATTTCTTCCGAGTCTTGAAACTTAAGGAACTCGTCCCCGCCATGACCAGTCATATAAAGAAAAATGTTCGAGTGCTCATCTGAATCAAGACGTTTGGAACGCGGCATGTGTGCTGGAACGCGACCCGTGAGAAGCCGCAACAGGTTGGTGACGGTCACTTCGTATCCTCGATAGTCCACCTCAACATCATCACCATATAGATCCAGCTCATGCTTGTATGAAGCCCAGACCGAGCCCGGATATGGGTTACGTGGATTGCATGCAGCGTCATCGGCTAACATGAGAATTATATGGCTGTCCGGTATGCCCAAGCGCTTCACGGTCCTGTACATTCCAAGCACGTTCGCCAAGTGCCTGTAATTGAACCAAAATTTAGACGTGCCAACAAGTACAGCCCAGTTGTTGGTATGTGTGGTGGCTCGCGGACGGCCAGTGGCATTCGCGCTCGTTTCATGAGCGGCATGTGATGACGTAGGCGATCGGAAAAACGTTGTCACGGCCTCGAGCTGAGACGCTGGTACAAACCACTCAGGCAGTATGATAGGAAGAAATGCCCACATCACGGCCATCGCAGCCACCACCACCGCGATACCAAGGGTCACGCGCCTACGCACAGCACCTGTAGACATCTTGCTGGCAGGTTGGTGCGCTTGGGACGATGTGGAGATGGCCGAAATGGGCGTTCCTATCACGACTTGGGTAGCTATGAGACCAACGGCTTTTGGGCCCAGTGGGCACGTCCAAATGTCTGGGCAACAATAAAAGGAAATACAATGGTAGCATCGCAATACACTTTGACAGTGTCGCCGCCGTTTTCTTTACTTTTTAATTTACCCCAGCTCACGGCTTCGTCAGGCCTGGCGCCACTGTCAGAGCCGTCGAACTCTTGGCCGGTATTGATGTATACGCCAAAGTCAGCACCGTTCCGGAAGAGCATCGCGTTAGCAATCTGGTGTTTGCATACACCACCACCTAGGATGATAATGCCAGCTTTTTTGGCCTTGACACTTATATCATTCAGACGACGAATATCACGGACGATATCAATCGTGAGACCAGGATTTTTGTACGAGTGGAAGTAAATCATGTCACCGAGCGAGCCGTCAGTGAGAGCTGGGCAAAATACAGGAATGTTGTTTTTGGCGGCCCAATAGTACACACTACGCTCGTCGTTGATTTCGTGGCCCAGTCGCTCAATCACACGGCTGGGCGTCCATGCAAAGCGCTCTCCGTTAGCCTCGGGTGGTGCTGTGTCTTGCTCAGCTCGCATTTGATCCAGGATAGGCATCACCCAGTCTTCAAACTTGCAGTAGTTATCGTTCGGCACAATCAGGTTGCCGATCCGATTCAAACCACGTTTCCGGAGGGTGGCTCCATCCAAATTGAAGCTGCCGAGATACGTGGGGCCAAGACATTTGATAAAGTCTTCTTCAACGCCACCAGCGGTAGTCACAATGCCAGACACGTATTTGTGCTTCACCAAAAAGTGTATCACCTCGCGTAAACCAGAGGAAATAAGGTTGGATGTGTAGCCTAACAGGATTGTGCAACGCACATTCGATGGGTGAGCCGGATCATCTGCCGGCAAATTAGCGCAGTCATCTCCGGTACTATCATAGGAAGGATCGTCACTGAGACGCCAGGTACGCATGCGTTCAATAATACGAACAGCGTCAGAAACAGACGTGCCCTGGAATCCAATCGTTGCCATGCTATCCATCAAGGCGCCCAGATCATTTGGATTCAAATGGTCGAAATGAGGTCCGGTAGCCTGTTTTGTGTGTTCTGGCACTGGCTCCGAGCGCATAAACACAGCAGACTGCGCCTCAGCAGACGCGGCCGCATGGCCCGACATGTCGAAGCTAATGCTTGAAGGAAGAAAATGGCCCATTGTGGAGCCGAGATTTCCGCGCACTATGTGAGCAAAATTTCTATTGTCAGGACAAAAGGCCAAGACCCATCTGCCACTGTCAACACATCACCATGCTGTATGCCTAGTTCCGTCATGCAACGATCCAAATTCGGACGCGTTGCTTTCTCAAGGGCATCTGGTGTTGAGTAGTACAATGGGCAGGATCGGCCAGAAATAGTAGGACGTTTGCACTGAATATCAGGTAAATCGTGCAACATGGCAACCAAGTGTGCGAGCGAATCATCCGGTCTAATATGGATAGAACGAGACTCACCACCACAAACGGGGCAGTCAGCACGCTTTTCATACTCAAATGTGAATGTATAGACGCCTTCATTACCAGCATACATCATGTAGTTGTTCAAGTAAGGCGCTGTAGATGTAGCAATCTTGAAGGCTTCTTGCGTACATGCAGCTGAAATGATAGCATTCGTACTTGCAATAGCGGGTATAATGTTCTTAATGACGCCTTGCGTGAGTGACCAGGTAATACCAGTGATCTGAAATGTTTTAGCGCGCGCCAAAGCTGTGTCAAGGACCCATTGGACATGTTCAGGATCGTCCTTGTCGAGTTTCTTTCCCGGATGCAGTCGTGGCCACTCAAGCACACTAGCCCACTCAATGCAGTGCTCTGGGAGTCGCGGTGTATTAGCAATTGTGCATATAGGGAAGGTTGTCCGCTTGGGGAGCATATCGAGACTGCATTCATAGCAGCTGGTGATGGTGGGGAGAATGACACGCGCTTGACCTTTGAGCCCTTCTGAACCACCATCAATCAGCGGTTTTAGTGAGGCGGGGTTCTGGTCATCCACCAAGCGGATCAATGTAGCATTCATCCACCTGCGCGCCTCGACAGAATCTAGTCCACAAATCACCATATGAAATTGCATATAAAATGCGTCATCCTTTTCCTGAATACGGCAAACATGTGAAGTGATTTTGACTCCAGGTACTCGTGACTGGACAAAGGCCGCAGCTGTGGTCGCCTTGGGCTGGCCGACGTCTTTATCGCGGAACAAGAACTGCCGGTTCAGATTCGATACATCAATCGTATCCATGTCAATGACATGAATGTCGCGGAAACCAGAAAGTGCAAGATTCGTGAGAATCTCGCAACCTAATCCACCTGCGCCCACCACCAACACACGACACTCATTATGGAGGAACGCTTTTGCCCTGAGAGGTTAGCAGAGAAAACGCACTTGTCAGAGTCATGATCGCCTAGGATACCCGGAGCAGTACGGCACGGTCGTTCTATGAGCACATCCACTGGGCGTTTGCCTTGGATGCCTGCCTCCATCGTGGTGAGGAACAAGACTCACGCGCTAGTGCATCGAACGCCTCCAAGTGGAGGCACAGGGTTCGAATTATCCATGACTAGGTGTCGACTACGTTAAAGAAAGTGAGATCCTGAATACAGCCAAAAGCACTACTGTTGGGGCATAATCAGCTATGCCTCACTCGTTGGCAGACGCGGAACGGGTGGAGGTGGCGATGAGCTGGGCTTGACAGATTTGTGGGAAGATGTCGATTTGGGCGAACGTGTAAGTCGTTTCCAGAACGATTTTTGACCATCATCTTCGAACGACACATCGGGGGCATATTCGGATGATCGTTTCTTGCGAGAATATATGCTCTCTGCGTCATCTCCTCGATGCGCCATCTTGCGGAAAAGTCCACGCAATGAGTGACCCTGAGACGACTTTCGGCGCAAGACGTCTGTTTCATCGTCCATGTCGGGATTTACACTCACAGCTGTATCGTCTGCGCCAGATGCATTAGTCGAGTTCATGCTCATATCAGGACCATATTGTGGTGACTGGGTACTCGTGAGGCGTGGGAAACCAGCCAGCACTTTAGGTGCAAATTCATCGGCTGACTGTGAAGGCATAGGCGGCGTCGCAGGCCTGCTTTGCTGCTTGGGGACATCGGGCCGCGATGCACTGCGCCCCGTGGGTCGACGCATAGATCGCGTTGATCCTGATGGGCCTGAGGGCGAGCGAGGTGGCGTAGCAGCGCGAGTGGACACCATAGACTCGTCTCCCGCCTCTATTCGTGAATCTGCATCTGCATCTGGAGTCTCACCACGCATCGTGGGCGCGACGACAGCTTGCATGGCGCGCTTTCTAGGCGAGCGCACGGGTGTTGAACGTCCTGACGTGCGACTTGACGATCGAAGATCCGTTTCTGGCGAGGCAGGCTGGGATCGGCCCGTGCTTCGAGCGCGGCGCACAGTCTCTGAAGACTTGCGTCTTCGTCCGGGCTGCTCGCTGCGGGCATCGCTGGCGCCCGTGATGCTGCGTGCGTCACTCTTATCAAGCGCCGTGCGCGGTGACTGGGGCGCGGCACGGCGCGCCGTTGTCGCAGGCGTCGCAGGCAGTGCACTTTGCGATCGTGATGGTGACGAAGTGGAAGGAGTAGCAGCATCGTCCGCCTCCAGTCCAAGAATATGACGTTGCTGTGACACAAACATTAAGATAGAGCGTGCCTTGGTCGCAGGAGACAAGCGAGATGTCGATGTGTGTTCACGAAGGTTGTTTTGGGTGAGCTCTGTGCTGGGGCTTATGCGTTGGGTGCCAGCCACAGCCAACGACAAGAATTCGGGCATCTGCATCGGATCCTTGTTACTGGCCCGTATGGATTCCTCCACCTTCATCGCTTCATAAAAGTCGGCATCACTCGCGCGTTCCCACACTTCTGGATCCATCACAGTAACATCGGCCATATCTTCATCTCGCATCATGCACTCAATGCAGAAGCCGCTGCCCGGGTTCCGTGGGTCTACGCCAGCCGGAAATACGAGCGACCGGTTCTGCAATTCGAATGGCGCCACATGACTGTGCTGTGGCTGCATGCCTGGATACTGACTCGGCGAATGCGCGCGAGCACGAATCTTGCTGACCTTGCGCTCTATTCCTTCGTAAAGCTGTACATGGGGCGGCGAGGAATCTGACAAGGGGTCAGACAGGTCTTTCACGCCACCAGGCATCAAAATGGGTGGATGTGTCATCAGCTGCTGACGCGCAGGAGAATCAGTCAACGTGGAAGGCGCAAGATGGTTCCGCGCCGCACGAATGGGCATGGGCGGCGTGGCCGGTTCGAAGGGCGTAGCCACACTTTGCTTGCGAGAACTGCTTGAGCCTGTCCTGTACGGCGTAGAGAGCGCACTTTTCGGCGAAACGCCATCGGCAATGGTAGAAATGGACGGCGTTTCCACGTTCTTGATCGATTCGGGAAGCGCTGCCTTGGGCGACGCCGCAGCTACAGGCGTGCCTGGCGGGTATGTCATCTTCTTGGATGGAACACGAGGGGAGTCGAAGGTCAAGGGCGAAAAGGCCCGCTGAGACGTGGGTGAAACAGCTGACGGGTAATGTGTATTGGTGGGTGAGCCCAGCATACCAAGGAGCGGCGAACCTGGCGCTTGAGGAATAGGGGGACTCAGCTGACCAGCGTGAGAAGGACGAGTCCACGAAAGCGAATCTGAGGCGTTGACGGGCGTTTTAGACCGACGATCGACCAAATATTCCGGTTGAGGTTCCGATGGAACTGATGATGCCATAGGCGTAGACACCGGCGTTTGAGATATGTTACGCACGACGGGCATCGTTGGCAGAGGCGACACAGGCGGCGGTGTCGCCTTGGCAGCCGACTGCGTCCAGCGCTCATTGTCAGGCGTCTGCGCTCCAAGAACAGAGCGAAAAGGCCGAGGTGTCGTGGCGAGGTCATCCACAAGCAGCGGTGCCGTAGTCGCATACTCATCGCGCTTGTAATCTGACGCCAGAGCCGATGTGTCCTTGTTCATTCTCACATTCGCCTCGGATGTCGAAGAAACAAGATGTAACGTCTCTCTCGTTTCATGGGCGGAAGCCTTGTCCCAAACCGCGTTTGCATTTTCATTCATGTCAGACTGCGTAAACGGTGCACCCGCGGAGTTGCGCCTCATTTGCACAGCCTGTACCTCCGTGTACAAGCTGCTTCGGGCATCTGATTCCAGATCCGCCTCTGGTGCCAAACCGTGATCGCGGCTGGACTGCAGCTGACGAAATGGGTTCGATTGTGGTCGCTCATGCTGTTCGGATGTGGGCATCGCGCCAGGCAACGATTGTGTGAGGGGGGTTTCTGGGTTGGGTTGTCTCAGCCAAGACCACGCCACCTCATCCAAACTGGGCTGATCCTCGCGCTCTGATGGGTCGAGCGGTTTCGGCTCGCTGACAAGTGCCGACGGCGCCTGATTGCTGGTCTCCTGCACCAACTTCATATCACGCATAGCCTCCGTGGGCAATTCTGAGTCCGAGCGCACAAACACGGTAGCTGAGCTTGTATCAGCCATGGACACCTCTTCTGGGATAGCCTGTTTCGCCGTGTCTGTGGCCTCCGTGGGCCACACGGGCATAACATTCCATGAGAACGGTGCTGGCTCCGATGTCCGCATGGGTGCTTCTGACGCTGGTGACGGCTGTGACAGCGTTGCATCCTGAGGTTGAGGTGCAGCAGGCTCTTGTTCGGGCACAGATGCCGCCGGCGGCGCCTCTGCGGCCGACGAAGAAGGCATGGCAAATGTATTAGATGCTGGGACCGGCGCGGAGCGTGGTTGTGGAGAGGAGGATGTCATGGTGGGCATGGTCTGCACAGGAGCCGACGCAGGCGGCACCGCGGCGCCAAGACCTTCTCCTGAATCAGAGTGCCACACATGGTCTTTAGACGGCAATGTTGGCGCCTCTGATTCGTTCGTCTTGGACTGTCCCACAGGATGCTCTTCAGGCTCATCCACGCTTGCGCTCGTAGAGTAGATCTCTGCCGGAGCTGGGGATGTCATGACTTGGTTGGGTTGTATATAATCATCCATACCAGACCCATACATTGGAACGCCTCGTGCGGCTAAATGACGGGTGGAGGCATTCATGCTGCTTGCCATCTTCACGCGCTCCATGAGCGAGAGGTAAGAGCCAGGATACGGGGCCGGCCCTTGCGCGATGGGTGGTGATGCCGGGGGGGATCCTGTCGGCGGGGTGGATGCCCATGACGGTGGGGGTTGAGGTGAAAAATGCGTCATAGATGGCAACTGTGTTCTCGGTGAAGATGACCATGGTGATGTGGCTGACGAGCTGGACAGATTCGGCATGGATTGCGTTGGTGCCGATGGCATAGAGAAAGAAGATGAGACAGGCGTGGAATCTGTCGTAAGCTGAGCGGCTCGACTTGGTGCCGGGGCGGGGGTCGACGGCGTACTGTAGACGTCGTTGATCTCACGCGCATCTCGGGCCAACACCGTTTGTGTCGAGGAGCGCACAGTGGCAGGCTCGGATGAGCGCGGCGAATCACGAAGCGGGTATGACGGTGTTAATGGCGCCCGCATCATCATGGACCGATGAACGCTGGATGACGGTGATAAAGGCTCTGGGCTGAGGGAGGTATGAGAGAGCAGCCGAATCGAAGTCTTGTTTGGTTCTCTAGGCGTCGGTGGCACCTTGAGAGGCGCTTCGAAGGCAGACTCTATTGAGTCATCCTCTTGGCTCCTTTGCGTTGAAGACGATGAGTCCGGCCTCGTGGTCCGAGGCAAAGACCGACTTGGTGGTTTCTTCATCTGCTTCGGCTCACCTAGTAAGTCGAGCGAGCTGGGCTCGAACGCATCCAGGGAATCAAAAGTCGTGGACCAGTCATTTTCCGTTGAAGATACAGGCTCAACAGGACGAGGCGGCGGCGCCATGGTCTCGGGTCTAGGACGAGACGGCGGCATCTTGGGAAGCTTGTCGATATCGGGCCGGGTCGATGTCTTGCGCACGATGGTGACGGTAGATACTGTGCGACGGAGTGATGGTGGGTCATAATCACTTTCAAGCTCATTATCATCGGGTGAATAGCTGCGATGAGAATGTTGTGAGTACGTCGTTGTCGGCCAGGGTCGCGTTCGCCGGACAGCCGAATGAGACACACGAGGGCGGTCATGCGCAGGAATGGGCACCACGTCATCATCCATAAGGTCAGAGACACGCTTTATGCTGGACTTGTCCTTAGCCACGCGCCCCTTTGCGATGGCTACATGCAAAGCAGCATCTGGTGGTAGCGGCGGCATATCTCCGCGTGACTGAACTCGAGGCGAGTGTTGCGGCGGAGGGGAAGCAAGCGGCCATCGGCGCATATCAAACACAGGAGAAGCATCCTCATCCAGATGAATATCGGAGTGAGGCGACTGCGACTCGTGTCTCGACACAAAGTCTGTGTTCTTCTTCATGGCTCCAGGCTCCAAAGCATCAGCATCATCAATACTTGGACAAAAGTCCAGTTTCAATGTGCCGGTATGAAAGCTGCTTTCGATCAAACGGTTTTTTGCACGCCGGACATTGTTCAAGGCATCAGGCGGGAGCGGAGGGTCTGCCTCCTCTGCCGGAGAAATCCACATGGCACGCTCATTGTGCTCTAGGATTTCTCGCTCACGCATATGCTGCGACAATACGTCGTGCTGGAACTCGTTTATCCCGATACCAGGAGTATCAGTGTCCATAGCACGGACGCAAAGACAGAGTCAAGTGCGTCGTAAATAGATGCGATGACGATTCGACGACAAAATCTAAACAGCCAAGCTACGCTCCATCGAGGACCCCTTCGTTGACACGTGACCCAGTGTCGCGTCGCCAAGCACGCGCCGCGAGGGCCCATGCCGATGCGCAGCAGGGACTTGAGGTCGGCGCGTGATGACTAAATATTGGCGGCAGGTGTTGTATCTGGCAGCGCTACGGGGTATGCATCGGCCGCCGTGATGAGGAATAGGGACAGGCTGCGCACTGGCGACATCGTGGCACAGGGAGTCACAACGTCCTCTGCATGGATAGACAGATTTCCAAGGTTACATGCCCAAACCACTGCGCGTGATCTTGACAGTGGCCTGGACAGGCTCGGTACGTCCACCCGCCTGTCCAATGCCTTGACCCGAGGACCAGCCCATAGAACGCAGTAGTTTGTGGCCAATATTGTCTTCGCTGATTTGTTTAGCGCCTTTGCCCACATGCGTGCCATCCTTGTGTCGCCTGCCGACTTCGATGCGCACGCCACCACCGCCGAGTCCTGGATGAGCATCCCATTCCCGTTCGCTCAGCGCAAATGGAATGCGAGACAAGCGCTTAAGACGCGCATAATCCACGAAATGGCCAGTGCGAGAGGTCTTCATCAATACGGGGAAGCGCTCTGTGCCTTTCCCATGACTCTTGGATTTCAGTGCATAGGCACCGGCCATATTATGCACCACAGCACGATCACGTTTACCGAGAGGGGGTAATGTGAGGGTTGTGTGACTTTCGTCCAAGAGAAACTCGTCGATGTACGCACAAATGTCGGCAAATGACTTGGGAGCTTGCGCTACTACCTGGCCATCCTCCGCGTAGTCCGCAAGACTCTTCAGCTGTGCACGACGTTGACGCTTTTCCAAACGACGCTGTTTCTTGGTTATCTTTGTCGAATTATAATGACCGTGCGTATTAGGATAAGGATCGTAATCAGCTGCTTGTCGCGCAGCGGCTCTTTGTTGCTTCTTGGCTGCTTTCTTGGAACGATCCTTTTCCCATTGTCCCTGCAGTTCATTGGCCCAGAGACTATCCCGGAAGTCGGGCATCTTTTTCGATTCTGCCATGTTAGCTCATGCAACGTACTTCTAGCTGGTACTCTTGACGGATCAGGACAATGCTTGTTAGAGAAAGAGCCTCGTAAAATGCTGTCGAATCGCTCTTCCTCTGACTGCTCTGCTTGCAACGAGCTAGTTTGGCTGAGTTTGCTTAGCATAAGCTCATGAAGCGATTCGTCGAATATGTCGTCGTCGTCGTCGTCGTCGTCGTCGTCGTCGTCGTCGTCCGTGTCATCCTCATGGTCGTCATCTTTATCGCTGTCGCGATCTTCTTCCTTGTCGCTATCACTTTCCCAAGCCATATTCTCACGTTCTTGTGCATCAATGGCAATATCTTCCAATGTGGTGTGCTCCCCATATGGATCGGAAAGGGCATGCAATGCTGGCATGGGCACGTCATCCGAGTCAGACTTCATCGCATTTTCCATCCAGTCAGCCAAAATAGCATCCTGTTCACTCACTGGTTTTCCTTTCGTATTACTCTCAAGGATTTGGTCAGCAAGCTTGAACGACAAGAATTCGTCGTCATCAGGCATGGTCACTTCCTCAGCACGCTCCTCGCTGTTGTCGACAACAAGGTCTGACAAGCTCAAAGATCCCACATTGCCTTCTGATACTGATGCATACATAGAGGCAGAATTTGGCGCTTCCTGCGAGTCTTTTTTTTCGTGAGCTGGCTCCGTGGTGGTCGGCCGTGACTCAGGCTCATCCGAAGGGGAAGGTTCCAACCTGCCTGATGTATCAAACGAGCCTGAAGCTCTGACAAAAAGAACAGGTCGTCGTAAAGGGTTACTGTGTCTCATCAAAGCCATGGCATTGTACTCTCTTGTTTCAGAGACATGCTTATACTCATCCACAACGAGCCCCTCTAACTTTCTTCGGTGAGGAATGCTCTTTTTATAGCTCTTATGTGGCTCAATTACAACATCCTCGTCTTTATCCTCCTCATCCTCCGTCTTTTCTCGATTTTTTGAGGAGTTCTTTTGAAAATCCTGCTTTTCCAGTTCCTTTTCTAATTGTAGCTTGTCTGCCTCTTCAGGTAGTGGCGGCTTCACTTGTCGGGTATTATAATTAAAAGGGACACGATTGTGCGAAGTAACAGAATAAGAACCACCTCTTTTCCCCCTTTGTCCCCGAGTTTTCTTCCCACCTCGCTGCCGTTCCAGGGCGCGTACATCATCGTCGGAGCTTGGCGTTGCGGCACTAAATTCTGCAAAACTAGCCAGATCAAAGGGAAGACTTCCTATTTTACCGGCGCCAAGACCCTTTCTAGATCTTCCTCTGGCGGATCCACCGCGACCGCGACCTCGACCGCGGCCACGCCCTTGGCCTCGTCCACGAGTCCATTTTCCTTTGCTCATGGTAGTGGCGGGATACAGTGCCGCATTTTTTATCCTCCACTATGACTGACACGCAAGATTTGGCAGCCCTCAAACGGCTCACAGAACTCGATGATGACCTAGATTCGGATGCTTTGGACCATTTGGAAGATGAAGCTGAAAAGGAGCTTATGGAAGAAATGGAATATGAAAACCTTGCTTGTCAATCACCGTCGTTGTCAAGCCGCTCTGATGAGAGTGCGTCGTCAGACTACGTTTTCGGTCCTCTTGCACCAGAAGACGTGGCTGAAATCCTTCATGATTTACGCAAGCTAGGAATGGTCGAATGCCTTCGTCGACATATCATGCCAAATCCATCTCGGATTCTGGATATTCTCCTCTCTTTGGGTGTTATGTTGCCGCGTTCTATGCTGCAAGAAGCTGAGGAGGAGCCCTTCATGCTCTTACCTATTTTAAAAATGGTGTTTGTTCGAATTCTTCGGCAGCGGCAGAAGCTACCACAGTACAACACGGTAGACGATGTTGTTCAATTACTCAGAAAGAGCAAGCGAATTGTGGTGCTGTGCGGTGCAGGTATTTCTGTATCCTGCGGTATACCGGATTTCCGTTCCAAAGATGGTATTTATGCGATTCTTGCACAGGAATCAAAATATGAATTAGATGATCCGTCGGATATGTTTGATAAGGAGACTTTTCTTCGCGATCCCAGCATGTTCTACTCGTTCGCTCATTCTATATATCCTGCTAATTTTGAGCCGTCACCGACCCATTACTTTGTCCGCGAGATCGAGAAGCATGGAAAGCTTTTACGCATGTACTCACAAAACATTGACACTCTGGAGCAGAAAGCTGGTATTCAGCGCGTAGTTCAGTGTCATGGCTCGTTTGCCTCTGCCACATGCACTGACCCGCGATGCAAACACCAAGTGGATGGCCAAGAAATTCGTGATGCTATCATGTCCAAACGTATACCCATGTGTAAAATGTGCGAAGAGCGAAGAAAGACCAAGACGATCAAGCGACAAAAACTCGATGAGAGTGATGAAGATGACCACGCTCTGGCATTTGGCATCATGAAACCTGACATCACCTTTTTTGGCGAGAAGCTCCCGGATGAATTTGAACACTGCGTGTTGGCGGATCGAGATCAAGTCGACTTGATTCTGGTTATGGGCACGTCACTAAAAGTAGCACCTGTGGCTGATCTACTCTCGCATTTTCCACCCACCGTGCCAACGGTTCTGATAAATCGCACGCCCATTACTCACATTGCTATGGACATCTTATTACTAGGTGATTCGGATCCCATTGTCGGGTATTTGTGCCAACAACTTGGATGGTCATGTGCGCATACAGCACCTGATGCGCCCACACGTGTCGGCGACTCGAATGTATGGCTTTTCCCGGGTGCAGAGACGGACCACATAGCGACAGAAACGACCATCGCAGATTAGTCGACTAGTTGAAATGACACTGTACAGAACACGATGTTCTCGTCGGTCTTTGATCGCAACGTGTAGCGAATAGGCATCTCACGGAAGAAGGGATGAACATTGATATGCACTGGACCAATGCTGAGGTCAAAGCTGTTGAAGTCAAATAGATTGGAGAAGAAGGATGTACCATACACAACATCTGGATGATATTTGAAATTTTTTCGGTTTGCCTCATCTGCAAAGTATTTACGGCGTTTAGAGACAGGCACACTCTCCGTCTTGAATATAAAGGCATTGTCTTCGATCATATCGGCGCCAGGATCCTTAAAGCGCCATGGCCCCAGCTTGTCGTCCAGAGATAGAACGGAGCCCAACGAGCTGGCAGGACTCGGCGTCACGCGCATTTGCTGAAGCATTTGTACAGTAGCATTGGCATTCACCGGTCGCGGAATGGGTGTTTGGATCATGCCAGGCGATCCATGAGTGTCGTGCTTCGACAACACCAAGTTGGACGAAAGGAAGACAGGCAAGTCTGGCGTTTCTGATCTGTCGATGTGTCCACGCATTAGTGTCATATTTGGCTTATTGCTAGAGCCAAGCGCGATCATTGTACTTGTATTAATGCCTTGCAGCAGCTTGCGTGGCCTTGGACATGCTACGACGGGCGAAGGTCGCGTCAGCGAAGGCGTCGGAGTGGGTGCATGAAGTACCGCCGTGTTTGTGATTGCTGCAGGAGACTTTGTCGACGCGTCAGGTGGATGATCGAGGATATAGGCCTGAACGAGAGGGTCGTCTTTAAAGCCGAGAAAGCGCCAGTATGAATCAGTGACTCGATCATCTTTATGAGAACTTAAAATAGTAGGGAGCCATCTAGACGATCGTTTTTCCGTTTGCTCTGAACGAGGCTCATGGCCGATGCGTTCAATCGGGACAATGCCTCCATCGTTTTGGTGCTCTGCGGCCGAACTAGGCATATCGCCGTGATCATGAGACACCACGATAGCATCATCCAGACGGTGTGGAGCTGGCCATGCACAGAATACATTCATGCATGCTGCATAGGGCGACATGATATAAGGACGACCTGATGGTGGGTGCTCCTCGTAAAAGGTACAAGGATCGATCATTCTTGCCACACGCATACCGGCATTGAAGGGAGCCCTGGGGAATGGGACAAATTTGTCAAAGTCAGAGCCAAACAAGATATCATCACCAGACCATTCTTGCTTGAAGCGTCCCTCAATCTGGATGCAAAAACGACGGGTGCGCTCATTAAAGTATTCCCGACCCGGCTCCCCTTCTCTCGCGCCTGGTGCATCCAAAATGCGGACTAGCACGCGACCACAAAAGTGTTCCGTATCTATTTCATGCGGATGCCTCGAGTCATTCAGTCTACAAGGCTCCATATGGAATCGATCCGGGCCTACATTCACTTCCAAATGCGGCATACTTGGTGGTTAAGGCGGTTTTCAAAGTTTGGTGTGACATTTTATTGATGAACGCTTGGGCCCTGTGCTCCATACCTGTCACGTGCATGCCATGCGGCTGTGCGGAGAAGCCATGCCGCTCAGCCTGAGACGGGGTGACGCATGCAGCTAGGCATCAAGACTCATGCACGTATTTATCAGGCGTAATAAGAAAAGACACGTGGACAATACTATACACCCTGAATGCTAGTCAGCGGACGGCCCGCGTCCTTGCTACCATCCATACCCCTGATTATCAGGAGCATCCGTAGACTCCCATTCATCTTCTGGTTCTTCTTGAATGATGTCATACCGACTCTGATATTCAAGCTCCTGTGCTTCTTCATCTGCATCTGATTGTTGCATGACGATCGCCCAAACGCTTGCCTTGAAGAGAGTGAGAACCAGCCCCATCTTTCGCTCAATAGCACGTAGTTCACTCAGCACATGATTATGCAGTGTGCTTGATGAGAGCTCTGTGCTTAACTGAGCCACCTGCGCGCGTAAGTCGCGTAGCACGTACCCTTCGCGTTGTGGCAGACAGACGCGCATACTCACCCAAAAGCTCCTGCTCACTGAGTGTTAAGCTACGATGTCCATCGTATGGATTCTGAAATGCCGCGCTGGCCGTTATTTCCTGCATGTCTTCGTTCGACGCCGACATGACTGCAGCCGTCGTAAAACAGCGACCACACCGCATCGGGGGACGCGTTCTGTTTCTATTCGGCCGAGACTACTACCGCTTCGAGGCACGCGAGGATCCATGTGAAGCCTTGCCTCCCGTTAACGAGCGACTACTGCCTTCAAAGCCAGGACGCGCCTTGGCACCAGCGCCTTTTTTGAGCTTATCGCCTGGCTTCTTGCCAGTGCGGCGTGCAGCCAAATTCTCCATTCGTCGCTTTTGCTTTGCGGCTTGCGCCTCTTGTTCAGCCTTGCGCCGTTCATTCCAATTTTTGGCGCTGCGTTCCTTTGACTTCTCACGGCGCTTCAAATTTTGTTTGAGGTGATGCACATTATCACGGATGCGTACGCCTTCAGATGCGGCAAGCGCCTTACCCCACCGCTCATTTTCTCGCGCAGCTTCGTGCAGCTGAGTGGCATCCTCGCCACGCTCTACAAGCGCTTGAATTCGAGCCTCTTCCTTCCGCTTCCGTGCTTCCAGTGTGGCTAAAGCGGCCTTGGGATCACTTGGCAATGCATACTTATTTTTCCGTGCCGTGTCGGGGGCCTGCGTCGTCTCAAACGTGACGTGACTAAAGGAAAGCTTGCCTTCCATCGGTGCCGGATGATTGGCAGCCGAGCTAGAGGGGTCATGCACGAGCAAGCCTGCGGAACGAGAGGATCCTGATGCAGAGCTGGGTTTGGCTTCCATTGCCTTGGAATCATTCTTCGCTTGGCGCCTGGCTTCTTTTCGCTCACGCCGTCGATTATCACGCATCTCACCCCGCTGACGCCTGCGTGCCTCCAAAAGTTCTTGCTTAGTACTGGGTGCCTCAGATTCACCCGTAGAATTTTGCTGGCGCTTATTATGCAGTGACTGGATCTTGCTATGCAGTCGCTCACGCAGTTCAGCTATACTAGCACTTCGTGTATTTTGCTGTTGGGTATGTGGTTCGGGAGCTTCCCTGGGTGGCTCTTCAGGGACGCTCTGATCAGCGTCTTCCATCTCTTCCACTTCCTCGTCATCGCCATCAAAGTCAATGTCGATGTCATCACGATGGTCAGCGCGCAGTTCTTCGACAGTTTTGACGTTAGCAGGGTCCAATTTATCGCGTTTGGCTTTCTTTGTCTGAAGCTTACGCTCTTCTGCTTCTCTCTGCTTCTCGCTCTTTGTGCGCTTGTTCTTTTGAAATTTAGATTCCACTTCAGTGTCTTCAGCTGGCATGTAGAATTTAGCTGGTATCAAGTCGAGAAGAGTGTGAAAAGCGTCATCGTGCGACAGCAGCGAAGCCTTGTACGATGGTGCGACGTCCATCGCCGTCATGCCAGAAAAGAACGCCCGACTAGGCCCAGCGCCCAAAAATCTCTGCCATCACGTGGACTCCACACAAAAAATTGCTGCCGCCGCACGCTTCGTGGAGCTTGCTTCGTCCGCTATGGCTACGCAAGTGCCGAAGCCGTCGGCCAAGCGTCAGCGCCTCGCTGCGGAGGCCGAAAGACGCGAGAATGAGCAGCTATCTGAAAGCGGACTGCTAAACTCCAATATGTCCAATGTCCTTGTGCAGTTCAAGTCTGGTCAAGATGATACGTTCCTGGGTCCTACGATCAGTTTGCCTGCACAAGTGGGCCAGGCCGAGATGGCCAAGTTGGTCAATGAGCTGCGTCGTCAAGATCGCATGCAGAACAAAAAGTCGGAAGATGATGACGACGAGGATATTCCGTATGCATTTCATGTGCTACTCGCTTCCTCTGCAGAGGCCACGCCGTCACAGCCCACCCGCATATCTATCAACACGAGTTTGCAAAGCGATGTTCTGAACTCCGCGGTAGCCAAGCAACTGGGTATTGGCATGGAAGATAGCCTTACCATTGTGTTTGAGCCACAAGCCGTGTTTCGCGTACGTGCCGTGACCCGATGTTCGAGTACGCTCTCTGGGCACGGCTCGCCGATTTTGTGCTGCTCCTTTAGCCCATCTGGCCTACTGCTGGCTACGGGTGCTGGTGATAAGGTGTGCCGTATCTGGGACATGGACACTGAGACGCCGCTGCATACGCTACAGGGCCACGATGGCTGGGTGCTTTGTGCTGAATGGGAACCACTCGAGCGGCGACTGGCCACGGGCGGCATGGATGGCCAAGTGTGGATTTGGCATGCTCTGACTCCGCCCTTACCCGGGCGCCGCGGCTGGGGCTCACGCTCTGGTGAGCAGGTGGAAGAAGAGCATCGCGCAAGTGCTGGGCACGACGCTCGAAAGCTCTCTGTGGTCGAGCGCCGCGCAGCACGACGCGCAGCGCCGGCTGGCCACATGCTGCGTGGCCACACCAAGTGGATTACCAGCCTTGCCTGGGAGCCTGCGCATCGCAATGCGGATGCGCCGCGTCTTGCAAGCTCGTCGAAGGACGGCACGGTGCGAGTGTGGAACGTGGCCTCACGCCAAGTCGACTTTGTGCTTGGCGGACATACAGCCAGTGTAAACTGCGTGCGGTGGGGCGGTGATGGCGCGATATATACGGCATCGTCGGACCGCACTATCAAAGTATGGAATGACCAAGATGGACGCATGATCCGCCAATTAAGCGAGCATTCCCACTGGGTGAATTCGCTGGCTCTTTCCACGGAGTATGTGCTGCGGACGGGGGCGTTTGACGTGCAGGGCACGTACGCTGCTCGGCTCATCAAGCAAGACTATGCGGACTTGCAAGCTATGACAAAGGCGGTGGCGCAGGAGAGGTATGCTGAGGCCACGTCTCATGGAGCTCGTCCTGAGATGCTGGTATCTGCCTCTGATGACCACACACTCTTTGTGTGGCCGCCTCAAATGCTCGGCACAGCGCCCAATCCGAAAAAGTCTGTGGCGCGCCTGACAGGTCACCAGAAGACGGTCAATCACGTATGCTTCTCTCCTGATGGCCGCCTGATCGCGTCTGCCTCGTTTGATAACAGCGTCAAGTTGTGGGATGGACGGACGGGCCAGTTTATTGCGAACCTGCGGGGCCACGTCTCTAGTGTGTACCGCCTAGCATGGAGCAGTGACAGTCGTATGCTCGCGAGTGCCTCGAAGGACTCGACGGTCAAGCTGTGGAATCTGAAGACGTTCAAAATCAAGGTGGATTTGCCGGGACATGAGGACGAAGTGTACTGCCTTGACTTTCTAGCGGACAAACTGGCGAGCGGCGGTCGCGATCGCACGCTCAAGATATGGCGAAATTAGCGCTACATAGCAGCTACAGGCCTAATTGCTCCCGCACCTGCTGGCGGATGGTTTCGTCGTACTTCGCGCGGTCATCGCGGTACATTTTGCTGGCGTCAATGTTGGCGCCACTCTCGATGTTGGGCTCGGACAGCATGCTCAACACGGACAGCAAGATCTTTTCGATGGATTGCACGGGTGACCACCGCTCGGCGGATGATTCATACACTGCTGTGAGCACCATGTGACGTACTGTTCGGGTCGTCGCCGGCGGCGTGCAGAATGCTAATGCATACGAGGCCATCGGGGTACACTGCCGCGTTAGATGCATCGACGTACCATTCGGGTGGAAAATCGGCGGATCAAAGCGCATCGTCGGCGGCTCGAGTGGGTATGTAGGTGGGAACGACAGGCGCGCATTAAATACGCCGCCTTCGAAGGGCGTGTCGTCGGGGCCAGGCAACAGCGCCTCCCACTCGAGGTAGTTGTCTTCTGAGATGGGGCCTACCGCTGGAAACAGCGTATTCGGATCCGTTGTCAGCTGCTTGTACTCGATGGTCAAGCGCCGAATCGCTGCGGCCGCATTGCGTGTGCTCGTCGTCATGGCAAGTCGTCGTCGACCAACACGCCGCCACGAGCCAGGCGGAGGGCGGCGTGTTGTATCACGTGACACGAAGAGGCCACGACCGCAGCGCGCCTGGGGTCGGCGAGCGTCGTGCCTGGGTGGACCGTGTGCGATGGAGGCGGATGCAGGACGGAGAAGTCGCCTGAATGCGTGGGTGCATGCGTGCTTTGACGGCTCGATGGCGCGGGACAGGCCGGTGGCGTGGTCGCGGCATAATCTGGTGGCGTACGGTGCCGTGCACCATGGTGCCGCGTGTGTGGTGGTCGTGCCGAGTGAGCGTGTGGGATGTGCGTTAGACGATCCGATCGCGACGCATCTGCACCCACCGTCGCGCGGACCGCTCTTTGCCGCTGACCGCCAGGCACCGTGCGACTTGGATGCGCCGGCTCTGGTCAGCTTCAGTCCATGCGGATATACGCTCATGGCCTTTTTTCCCGTCTCGCCCGTCCTCGCTATGTGGGATGCGCCCGCCCTCCCTTCTGAGCCGATGCGCGCACGTCCTTTGACGCCGGCGCTGGCAGAGGGCAAGGGAACGGATTCGCCCGCGCTCACGCCCCCCGTGTCGATGCCGCACACCTATTCGCAGCCGATCTCCGATGCCACTGACTTGCTGCCGTACGACCACGGGGTGATTTGTATCTGGACGCGGGCACCCGGCGCCTCGATAGCGGCATGGTCGCTGCAGCAGTGGATTCCCGTCTCGCCCGTGCCGTCGTTCACGCATTTGTCCGGCCACATCATCGGCCTTCACTGGCTCGATCATGCGCGCATGTGGAAGGGCACTGACAGCGATACGTCGTACATGCGTGCCCCGTCGTGTGGTCCAGCGACGAGTGTGCCGCCCGCCGGTCTCGCGAGTGATACCATGGCGTCGGAGCAGGCATGTATCCTGATCTCCCACGTGGGCCATGTGGTGTTTGTCCACCGTGCGAACGAGCAGGCGTCCTTCCGGATGCACGTCGGATGGCTCCATGTGCCGGGCATCTATCCCCTGCCGACGAACTATGAGCCGACCACCCTGCACAAGATGTTTACGACGCTGGACATCCGGCACATGTCCATCACCGCCCTCCCGAATGAGCCCATCTTGTTCGTGGCCTACCAGTGCTATGCGCATGGCTCTGTCATGTTTATGCACGTCTCTGAGCTCACGTTTGACTTGCATGGCGAACTGTCCTTCTTCATTGTGAATCCCGAGCCGCCGCTCACGATGCGCTCGCCCCAAGACTCGATCTGCGGCACAAGTCATGCGTACCTCATGCTCACGGCCATGACGTGGTCGTGCCTGCTCGACGGCTCGCTTGTCCTTGTGTTCGCGCTAGCCACGGATGAGTCGTCGTTTGATCCGCTGTCGTCCAGCACGTCGCTGTGCAATACGTCGCTCTACATTTGGAACGTGCGCCGGAGTCAGTCGCGGCGCATGGATGAGTTGCGCTGCATCTTTGAGTCGCTGCCCGATCCGTCTCACGCTGTCGACGACGCCTATCGTGCGTGGCGCATCACAGTGCGGTCCGTCGAGCACATACCGGGCATGGTCATTTCGAGCCTGCTTCCTGAATCGTCGCCGCTGCCGCACGCGGGACGCATTTACGCCACCGCCTTCGACATACAGAACATGGGCCGCGAGGTATGGGCCGTGCTGGATACCCGCACGTTTGCATGGTCGGTCCTCGACCAGAGCATGCCTGAGCACGCGCTCATGCGCTCAGCTATGGCCCTCTCGCCGTGCGGCGTGCTGGCCTGCATGTGCCTCGGCCCAAGCAGGCCCTTGCGCATGGTGCCGCTGCCGGTGAGTCGCGCCGATGTGCCTTCGCTGGGCGCGCTCTTTGCGCTTTCGCTCCTGCGCAACGCGTCTCCGATGGACGTCGCGATGTATGCGCGAACGCATCACGAGCTGTCCCCTGCGATGCTGGCAGACGTCGTGCATGCGACGGAACACGCCCTGGGATTCGACCCGCACTCGCTCTCCCAAAGTGTGCGGCTGTGCCCGATGGTCGAGGCGCTCGCTACGTGCAGCGCGAATCCCGCCCTCCGGCAGCGCTCGCACACGCTCTCGCAGCTGGCCGAGATGCACAAAACGCTGTGTGCGGCGCGCACAGACGCGACCTGTGCGCGACTGGACGATATCGATGCGGCAGGCGCGGCGAGCGCCTCGTTCGCTGCGGCCTCTGTGTGGCCCCTCGCGCATGTGCTGCGCGCGCTCGTCCGCCTCCTGGAGCGAGTCACGCACACGGCATGGCACTGCACCGCCCTCGGCGCGCGGCCGGCTGACATACGCAGCGACGCGGTGCTCGAGCTCGTGCTGCATGCGCCGACGTCTCGTTGGGTGCATGACATCGTCGCCGGAGCGTGCGTCTTTGCCCACTGGATCACCCACATGTCCCCCCACGCGTGGCTCCACGAGCTTGTGCCTGCGCACGACCGCGCGACACCCCCCAAGTGTGAGCAGGCACTGACCACGCTCGCGAATGTCCAAGCTTTCGTCCGCGATACGCTGAGCGGCTCGCCGGTCGACGTGCCTCGCCTCCTCGCGCTCTTCGACGCGCCAGCCCCGTCCCCCGCGCCGGCCTGCTGGGACGCGTGGATGCATGCAGCGGGGCGCACCCTCTCTGAAGCCGCGTGGGAGCGAGCACGGCACGTGGGCCATCTGCACGCCGTCCGCGATCCGCATGCCCTCGCGCGCCTGTATACCCGCATCTAGACGCCAGCCAGGCGCTGGCATCGGTCGTACAAGGTCTCGTAAAAGACCCGGCCTTCCGCCACGTGCTGCCGTAGCGCCTCCCACTGTCCATACGCTTCCTCCACACGATGCCAGGCCTCGGCCTGCGCATCCAGCGCCTGGGCCACGTCGGCCTGTCGCAGCAGGCGCATGTGCGTCTGCTTCAGCTGCCTCATGCGCTCGTGCTGCTCGGACTCGCACCGCTTCAGCTCGCACAGGTAGACATCGTAGCGCTGCATCGACTTGTCGAGGACGTCGTCCAGGGCGGCGGCCGGCACGGCATCGCCCACCTGTCTCGCGCGGACCATGTGCATGAGCGTCTCGCGCAAGTCGTCGCTGTCCATCTCGGCGCGCGCTCGCAGCACAAGTCGGCGACGAGCCTGTGCGCCGTCTCTGAGCTGCTCTATCATGGCGTGGATGCCCCGAATGTCGTCCGTGTGCGCCTCCGACGCCCGCTGCAGGTCCCGGAGGGTGGGCATCGCCCACGCATGGAGGGCCGTCATGCCACGCTCCATGATGCGCGCGAGAGGTGCCACCTGCTCGATGCTCGCTCGCACTTGCTGATCGCTCCTGCACGCCTCGGACAGAGCCGTTTCGTACTCGCGCAGGACCGCCTCGTCGTGGTAGGGTCGCGCCTGCTCATACGCAGCGCGGCACATGTCGGCCTGCTGCATGACGCGCTGCATCTGCTCTTCCAGCGCACGCACACCGCTCGCTGCGATGCCGCTCACATACTCGTTCCAGTGCGTCGGCAAACGCTGCGGCCTGTCGAGGCGCTGCAGCGTCTCAGCCATCTGCATGCTCGACAGCGCCCCCTCCAGCTGTGCATCCAGGCGCGACACCATCGCCTCGAGCGTGTGCTCCAAGAACTGCGCCTTGCGATCTGCGTACAGCCGCACGGCGACGTCCACGCCATACGTCATCAGCCGCTGGAACCAGGCCTCCTGCTGGCCCTGCGCCAGGTACGCCACGGGCGCCTGGATGGGCGTCGGACACCGCTCCACAGCCAGCAGGGCGGTGCCCATGTCGGGCAAATGCGCTGCGTTCGTGGGCGCAGCCAAATAAATCAGCTCATTGTCCTTGTCGGCGCGGACGAGATTCGTGTGGATGATGTCATACAGCGACTGTACGTCGTCCACGACCGCCGTCGCCACGGCTCTCGTGCCCGCGCGCCTGGCACGCTCGACGTACGACGCGGCGAGCATCAGTCGCCCCAGCTCATCGGCATGCCGGCGCTGCGCAAGATCATCACAGCTTTTTCGGTACATAGCCGCCGCTGCAAAGTGCCACCGCTTGCACTCCATGTGCTGCAGCCAGTCTGTCGGCAGAGCCGACGGCGGCGCCAGCGCCACACTGTCAGCGTACAGAGTCGACACGCCTTGCGCCAGCTTCGCAATCGTCGTGTCTCGCAGTCCATCCTGGACCGCCTTTTGCCAGAAGCATTCCTGCGCTTGTGCGAGCATCAAGTGGCGCAGACACGGCACCTGGTCCTGCAGCGGCGCAGGCAGCGGCAGCGTCGCCATGTGTGCGAGGCACCCAGCTGCCATCTGGAACTCGTTCGCAGCACGCTTCAGACTCTCGCTCGTGCTCCGCGACTCACACGACGCACTCTGTGCATGCTCGGCCGCGATCCAAAGCAGCACATACGCTCGCTCAGCATCGATACTCTCGTAGCATTGCATGGGGGGCGCATTGGAAAAGCCCGGTGTCCAAGGAAAGGCAGTGCCGGCCTTGTTTTTCAGCATGCGCACTGCACAATCAAGCTGAGCCGCGTAGTCCCGCAGCAGCGGCGATGGTCCCGCGGGCGCCGCTCTCGACACGCACTTGCGGCGCAGATCTTGCCATGCCTCTATATCGCGCTCCAGCAGCTGAGGATCGATATCGGGAAAATTTGTATGGAGGTGCGCACGCAGACCATCGCGCACATCCACGGGCGCCGTCTGTGGGTACGGTATACCCAGCACATTGGGCATGCTCGGCGCACCGCCTCGATCGACCACACTCCACTCGAAGGACGCGCACGCCGAAGGCGGCGCCGGCGTCCAGCGCCACTCCACTTTTTTTCACGATGGCCTCCGCACCTCCGCCGGAGGCGGTCCACGGCGCCCACGAGGCCCCTGACACGCCCACGAAAGAGCAACTTCAGTTTGCACGGAGCGTATACATTCTCCTGGAGCTGTGGCCGGCTCTCCGGCAGGCCGTGCAGGAGCAATGGGGCGGTGAATTGTCGGAAGAGAAGCGCGCTTTTTTACTGTCGCATTTGTGCGACGAATACGGCAATCACGGAGCGCACACGCGACCTGATCTCGATGACTTGACGGAGCTCATAGAGAGCTATGTGATGGAGGAATTCGACTGTGAGCTGGAGGACAATAGTGCGGCGCTGATCGCGGGGCACATCTGCCTAGCACATACGGGCATCTTTCTCGAGGACAAAGGCGATACGATCCTGGCCGAGCTGGAGGCGACGTTGGCACGCACAGGTGCAAAGGCCCAGCGTGCAGAGGTGCAGGACGGCTTTGAAATGATCGACGATAACGAGGGCTCTGACGAGGACGACGAGCGCCCTGTGCAGCCAAGCGCGCGCCCCGCTGAGCCCGCGCCGAAACAAGAGCGCATCGTCGACGAGGATGGCTTTGAAGTGGTCCAGTCGCGCCGGCGCAAGTAGCAGACGCAGATAGGGTCGTCATGTGGAGGTTCAGAGGCGCGCGACGGACGCGTCATCCGCTCGCGACGACGACGACGGATGGCGCTGTGGCAGGATGCCTCCTCCAGCGCCATGCTGGACGAGAGTGCATCAGCTCTTTCGTCAAGCATGTTTTTTCCGTGGAGAGGCGCACGACGCGAGACGGAGCCTGCCAAGCTCGCACAACTCGCATCGTCGTTTGCTTTGCGCGATGTGGAAGTGGCGTTCTTCAATGCCGTCATACGCCATCTCCCGCCGGCGTCCACGAGCTTCTCTGAGCTCAAGCAGGCGTACAATGCATGTCGTCAGGACATGGCGCTCATGGCACCGATCATGCACGACTTTCGCGCTTCGTACACACCAGAGGCACAGGCATCGATCGATGCGCGGCTGTGGAATACACTGCTTTCGCTCGTGCAAGTGCGAGGGCACACGTGGGCAGAACGATGGGACTCGATTCGCGTGGGGCTGGGTCTCGAGCCGCTGGATGACGATGCCTCCTTCTCTCGCTCTGTGGACACGAGTGAGCCACGGCTCCTGTCCAGCACGCCTGGGAGACCAGCCACGCGCCGTCCGCACTTTGAGCGCCGCTGGGAAACGTATCGCCGACGCGTCCAAAGGCGTTATCTATTTCGGTGGCTCGCACGCACGCAGCATCTCGCGCATATGTACGCGCGCGCCGAGCACACGCATGAGCGAGTATCGATGTGGACAGCGTGGATGCACTGGCGAGACACTCGCGAGCGACACCTGCAAATGATATGCGACGCTGATTCGATGCGCATGTCCATGCTGACTCGTGTTGTATGGAAGTCGTGGCGCCTTGCTGTCGGCCATCGCCATGCACAGCGGCGAGACGCGCAGCATCGCGCCCTGGCCATCGGATGGCACACATGGCATGCGAAAAAGAGCGAGCAGCTGCAGCGCATCGCCTGGACCTTGTGGCAGCAGGCGTGGCTCGCGCGTACAGCTACCGCGATCAACACCTTTCGCGCGCTCTCCGGCGCATGGCATGCGTGGCGCGCACGTTTGGAACGGCTGGCTCATCTGGCGCCCAAGGCCACGCTGTTCTCACGATACCTCACGCAGCGCCTCACGTCGCGCGCATGGGTAGCATGGCGCCTGCGTCTAGGTGAGCGCCGTAGCGACGCTCATGACACGCTGCTAGCTGCGCGTCTACGTGCACGACATGCCCTCCATCGAGCATGGGGCATGTGGCGCACAAGCTTGGCTCGCCACCTGGCGCTCCACCAACAAGGCCGGCAGCTGTCGCAGCATGTGGACGATCGTGTGCTGTATTCTGCCTGGATGACGTGGCGCGTTCGCACACAGCTCCTTGGCATAGACACCGTGCGCACGGCTCATTCGCTACGTCATGCATGGAATGCCTGGTGGCTCCAATACACCGAGCGCACCATGACACGCCATGCGCTCGTGACACGGCTCACTCACCGCACCGATGCGCGTGTACTGCGTCAAGCATGGCACACATGGTCTCGCCGATGTCTCGCGCAGCGGCGGGAAGAGCGCGCGGCCCAAGGCACGTTCACGTGGCGCTGTCTTTATACGGCATGGCACACGTGGAAGGCGAGATGCCGGCATGCGCAGCAGCAATGGACACGAGCGGAGGACGTCGAGACGCACCATCTCCTTCGGCGCCACTGGCGTGCGTGGATGCAAGCGCTGCAGCACCGTCGGGACTCGCGTGCGACGCATCACTATGCCGACCAGCTGCTCCGTCGCTTTTGGTCCGCTTGGCGTGTGTCCTATGCGAGCCAGCGTCACTGGCAGTCATGCGAGGCGCTCGTGGTCGCTCAACAGAATGCGTGCCGACAGCGCGAGGCCTGGCACTTGTGGACGTCCAAGCTCGCTGCGTATCGCGATCGGGCAGGCCGGGCGTACCTTGTGCATGATGCGCTACTTCTCCGAGCGGGCTTCATGCAGTGGCGTGCGCGACGCGCGCAGTGCCGTGCCATGGAACACGCCGCCATCAAATGGCACGATACCCGGCGTGGGTCTGTGCACCTGCAGCTGCGTCGCGCCTGGGATGCATGGGTCGCGAGGCTCGAGCATCACGTCGCGCTGCAGCAGGCGTATGCGCTGTGGACATGGGCACGTGTCTCTCGAGCTTGGCGGCAGTGGCGCGATCTGTATGCGCAGCTCTGTCTGCAAGGGCCAGAGCTCGAGACGCTGGCCCTGCGACGACGCGCGATACTGCGTGTGTGCTGGGCCCGCTGGACAGAGGCGTCCGCATGTGTGCCCATGCTGCGGGCACGGCGATGCCAGCGCCAGCGACTTGTGCTGCGTCGATGGCGTGCTGCCTGTGTGGCCCGCCGCCATCGACGCACAGCGCGCCATTTTGGCCTCGACACGGCCGGGCGCGACGCTTGGGACGCATGGCGCGCGCGTGCCATGTACCAGCGCGATACACGGTGGATTTCGTACGTACCGCTCTACTCACACAGGCGCCTCAAGGGCCGACGCGGCCGCTGGTCGAATGTGCCGCGCATGCCGCCGCGATTCCAGGCTAGGTGCGCCGAGACACATGGTACGGTCCTGCCTGTTGCACGGGCAGCACCGTCAGCTCGGCAATATTGACGTGATCAGGACGGCTGGCGGCCCAGACGATTTCCTCCGCAATGTCTTCGGCCCGGAGCGGCTCCATGCCCACATATACCTTGTCTGCGGCCGTCTGATCGCCATAGGCCCGCACAAGACTGAACTCCGTCTCGACCATTCCGGGCTGGATGTTGGTGACACGGATGGGCGTCGTGTACAGCTCCTTCATCAGCGCGGACGTAAATGCGCGCACCGCGAATTTGGTCGCGCAGTAGATCGAGCCGCTTGGATACGCTTCCATACCGGCGATGGAGCCGAGATTGATGATGTGGCCACGATCGCGCGCCTTGAACATGCGCACAAACAACTGCGTCATCTCAATGAGTCCACGCACATTGGTCTCAAGCATCGCGTCCACGTCCTCACGACGAATGTCACCCACCTGTGCGGTGCCTGAGGCGAGGCCTGCATTGTTCACAAGCACATCAATCTCCGACGCCCACGACGGCATACGCTGCAAAACCGACTCGATGCTCTGCGTGCTTCGCATATCAAGATCAAGCACTGCATAGCGGCCGCCATGCCCCGTAGCACCGTCCGCATTCGCACGCTCACAGGCGGCCTGCACGCTCGCCAGTTTCTCGATGCGCCGCGCTCCCAGCACGACGTTCGCCCCCGCGTAGGCAAACAGCTGAGCGGCGGCAGCGCCAATGCCGGAAGACGCACCCGTCACAAACACGACCTTGTCATGCAGTCGCGAACTCCACGTCAGGCTCATGGTGGACCCAGGCCCACCAAGCATGGGCCCGTACATCGCTGGTGTCAGCTCTGATCACGTGATGCTCCATGCCCTCCTTCGCGGCCTGCCTCACCCACGCCGCTCATGGCCAGGGTGGCGGACCAGGTACAGCTCGCACTGCGCCGAATCGAGCAGGATGAGCGTACGCAAAAGCATCGCATGGACGCGCTAGTGAAGGAGGCAACACAAGCGCTGCAGCATTCTGACATGGTCGTACACGAGCACACGGCGCCCCCCCTTTATCGGGCTCAGCGACACGCGCACGCCATCGAATCGCGCTTCCAATCCACAACACACACGGCGCAGCAGCTGTACCACGACTTGAATGTGCTATACGAAGAAGGGAACCGGATTCAGCACTCTCTGCAATGGTGCACAGAGGCGATACAGCTGCGTACATCGCTAGGTGCGCTCGCCGAGGCCCTTGAACGCCTCGATTGGGATGCTTGTGTTCGCCATTGCCAGCAAGCGTCGAGCGTCCCTGAAGACGTATTGCATAGCGACTTTGTCCGCATGGTGGTGCCCACAGCCATGCACCCTGACGCACCGCCTCAGCTCCTGGCTCATTTACGCACTTCCCTCGTGGACAAGATGACACAGCAATTCGCTCATTATGCCAACGCACGAGACGAAGCTCAAGCTACGCGTTTTCTCGCATACTTCGCTGCTATCCATGCACATGAGCAGGGCCTTGCTGCTTACAGTGATTTTGCGTGCTCGCTTCTCGATGCGTACGGCAAAGAACTGGAAGAGCGCCTGCGTTCACCCTCCTCGAATCCCCTTTTTTTCGGCATGCTGTGGACAGCTCTTCACGAGTACCTCGCTATCTTTATCAGTAAGCATCAGCCCGTGGTGGATCAGCTGCTGGGACAGCCAGGCCACTGCGACTTTATGCAAGGCGTGTGGCCTGCGCTAGAGCGCGTGTGGTCGTCGCTCGCCTGGCGCATCCTAGAGGCTTGGCGCGCCGAGCGGAACGTGGATCAGCTCGTCCGCGACGCCCAAGATGAGCGATTCACGGCCCTTGAAACGATTCGCGCTTCGCCGTACACACCCGGACGCATATACGAGCACCACCGCGGCGGTGGATCCGAGTATCTCGCCGTGGACGCGCTTCTCAACGAAATGGTGTCGTTTAGCGCGCAGTGGTCACTCTTTATGCAATTCTTGCGTCGCTCCACACTACCTACGGATGCAGCCGTCTTCGACGGTCGCCTGGCGCGTGCCATCCAAGACACCATGCTTCATGTGTTTGTGCCCCTACAAATGTATGCTCTGCAGGCCAATGTACAGCAAGTTCACATGCTAGATACACCTGACGTGCAGTCACTCCCTTACGCTAGCTCCCTGCCTGATGATATGTTTTTTGCTCTTCGCACCGTGCTTTCTCGCTCTCTGTCCACGTCGTCCGTCGCTGTCGCTGGGCGTATCGTGTCTCAGGCGGTGGCCATGGTGGAGACCTACTTTGTGGAAATGGTCGTGCTGCGGATGGATGGATGCCGCCGTGCGCTGAACATCTCCCGCCTTGTGGATGGACCGCGTCGTGCGGCGGCTGCACGCGAAGTGCGCACGACCCTCTGTGTCTATCTCAATGTCCTGGACATTTCCGCTTCGTACTCAGACCGTATCCTGGCGCTCTTGTCACAACCTTCGTTCCTTGAATCATATTTTGCAGGCGGAGATGCCAACAGCCCCCTGGCTACCGTGCAAGGAATTGTGAGCCGACTTGGCTCGCTCTCACCCAAAATTCGGACGGCGTTGCAGTTCGAAATAGACGAGCTGTACCGGGCTTTGGTGGAGCCCCGACTTCAAGCCATGCTGTCCGAGATCTTCCGTGACCTCAACTATAAGCTGAACGAAGCGTCGTACGGCCAATTGCCAGAGGCTGACACGATGACGGTGCGTCTGCGCACCGGATGGGACGCACTCATGGCTGGCTATCGAGATCAACTGACCGAGTCGAACTATGCCTCGCTCTTCTCCATGGCCGTAGATGCGCTAGTGCGGCCTTGGGAACAGCTGGTTTTCCAACTGACCTTCACCGAGCTCGGTGCCCTGCGCTTTGATAAAGACGTGCGTGGTGTGCTCACCATGCTGAGCGAGCGGGCTCCATGGGGTTTTCGGGACAAGTTCTTACGACTGCAACAGGTATCGTACGTCCTCAATATGGACGAGGAAGAAACAGACACGAGTGATGCCTACGAGGCTGGCGTGTCTAGCGGCATCTCTTGGCAACTGACGCCTGCCGAAGTTCAGAACGTGCGAACACTGCGCGTTACATCTTGAATACCTCTGCTTCTGTATAACCAGAGGCTCGCAACATACCACCAAGCGGACCCTGCGATCGTAAATCGCGTGCCTTGGGCCCGGCCAGAGCATGCACGAACCCGTCGGGGCCACACACTAGCACAAGACGACGCCTCACCTCGGAGTGAGCGAGTCGCGTCTGGATATCCTCAAAAGAAATACGGCCACTGTGTACAGGAACAGCTACGCCATCCACCACCAATTCATGCACAGGCCGGCGTGACCAAAGGCGACCAAGCCATGTAGCTGTGTCGAGCCGTCGGACTTGTGCCTCCACAGGCACGCCTGTGGCTGTACATAAGTCGGCCTGCTGTGGATGCTGTGGCATGCGTTCCACCCACAAACGCAGTTGCACCTGCTCAGGATATTGCTTCATGTAGCGGACCATGTCAGGCACGGCCTGCAATGCATCCAACGAAGTCGCTGCATACCAGACTGTGAGCTTGGGAGACGTAGCCGGATCACGGGTATCAAGCACATTCGACAAGAGCTGGTGGGAGGCCGCGACGCATGTGCCGCCTACCATCATGACAATCTCGTCCGGCATCGTAGCATGAGATGGCAGCTGCCATGTCACTTCGGGGCCACGAACATACACAGGAGCGTTCGGACGCAGCCGATGCAAATATCTGGATAGTTCTCCGTCAGCGTAGCGCTTGATAAGCATGTCGAGTGAGCACGCATCGTTCCGACTCAGCATGGTCAGAGGCGTATAGGGTCGCTCCACTTGCAGAGTAGGTTCTTTGATGTAGTAGGAGTAGATCGCAAACGGGATGCAGTCATGACCCAGCATAAGTGGCTTCTTTGATACCAAGTGCAAATGACGATGCATCGAGCGTCCATCCGACTCAAATGGGCGGGCTGCTTGGCATGGCAAGAAACTCGTCGATGCCAACAAGAGCGGCGCATATCGATACGGCAAAGGGCCTTCGTCGCTCTGTCGGGCTTGCCGCGTCACATAAAATGCACCCATGCAGATTGAAGTAGCCAGCGCTATGGCGCGTGCGCCACGCGGCATGGCTCGCTGCATCGATGCCTGCCACGGTGCGAGAAGGGACCACCTGCTAAGCCAGGGCGATTCATCAATTAGTCATCCACACAAGGGGTCGGGGCCAACTACCATGAGTGACCGTGCGCTCAACTTCCCCCCCATGAGTCGCACAATTATTTCGGCACAGGCACTTCCCACCGCCAGTGTCGAAGCCTTAGCCCTGATCCTTGAGCGAGTTCTCCTCTGTTCAGCCGATGGTGCTGCCAAACTGGCCAAGCAATCTCACGCTGCTATCCAGGATCTGCCAGACGACAGCCGGCCATGTACGTACGACGGTCTGGTGGACGTCGCCCGCTTTTGCCTCGAAGAGGAGCCTGGATGGTCTCATGGCGAATGCATCGAATTTCTTTCTCAATATCCCCGTCTGGACGTACTTGTAGGTGGACATCAGCGCCTGTCACAGTTGTGCGATGAGTATGAGACACGCTTTCCTGGCCTGCGATATATTTCCAGTGAAAATGAGCCCGATATCGGGGCAGCTATCAGTGAAGTCGAGCTTTCATTGCAACACTATACCTCGATGCACTCTTATGAGCCTTCGAGTGACGAATGGCGAGCAGAACTTGACCATGTGCTTGGTATGATGTGGGACTCAGCGGTAGATCGCGCATCTGCTTTGCAGCCAGGTCCTGTCACGCCAGAGTCCGACACGTTAGTCAAAGTTGCAACCTCACCAGGAAGCAGTGAAGCGCCTCCCAAGCCACGGGAGGAGCGCGGCGATGATGAACCGTTCCTGTCCCTGTCTTCCTTCCGTGCTTTAGCCGTAACATCGCCATGCATCGAAAAATTTTTTGAACATGATCTTCCCAAATCATTTCGACTCGATGAAGTACAGTGGTCGAGCTCAGGAGGCGCTTTTGCTTGGCATGCTGCCCCTGTGGTGCCTCGAAATGGACAACGTGGCCCGGATGTAAAGTCGACCAAGTCAAGCGCTGGCACAGTTTCTATTGCTTCCACGCTACTACATGGGAACACAGTTCCATTGAATACAGAGACGCCCGTGAGCTATTCTCGAGACATCACGTCTGGTGCACGTGGTAAAGTGGTCGGATTCTTGGGTGGTCTTTTCGGTGAAGAAGGCAAAACTCGCATCGATGCATTAGCTGACCAAGTAGCACTTCGGCTCCAGGCTCATTCTGTACGGGGCCCTATACCAAGCTTTGCTCAGGAACCTGCACCCGAGCCCGAGAAAAAGTCACGCACATGGCGCAGTGCATGGATGCAAGGCAAAAGTGCTGCATCTAATGTCGTATCAGAGGCGCGTTCCAGCACGCTTTCTGGACGCCTCGCCAATGTTTTTGGAGTGCAGAGCGCCACCCCACATGAAAAGGTCTCTAGCTCAGAGAATGAAGATACCACTAATGAATCATGCTATCAAGATGGTGATTCTGACTCAAGAACAGCGCTTCGTGGCAGTGACTTGGCAAGAGAAGGTCCGGAGGCAGCCGTGGCCACTCTTCGTGCCGCGAATGAAACACTTTTACAAGAACGAAGCGCTTTTGTCATCGACGAAACACCCTCCGCTGATAACACTATGGGTGAAGGTGAAGACGAGGCTGTTCACGATGTGGAAGGATTGGATGCCCTCATCGCAGGTGACACGGAACCTTCACTGACGCCGTCCACCGCATGAACACCAAATATTTCAGGATAGCACATGTTGACTCATACTGGCGTCAGAACATGGCCATCTGACGTCAGGCAGATTGGCCAACTCATTCTGACCAATTCAAAGAACGCCGAGGGCCGATGTCAAACGTGGGGATTCTGGCACGTGCTCGTGATACTGCGTAAGCATTGGTCGGCACGTAATGCCTTACGTTTAGTGGCGGAAAAAGTCGCTCGAGTTGGGGCCGAAGCCACTAAGTCGTGTGATAGTCAAACATAGTCCGTGTCATAAACGATCTATCGGGTAAGTCCAAAACAAACAGCAAATAGTATGTGTCAAAAATTGTCACCGCACTATCATCGACAAATCGGCACCTACAGAGACTCCGAGGCCAATTTACGGTTCCTCCTTTGGAATCACGTGGCGGATTGAACCACGAGCAAAAGTGCATACCAGCCTACATACGCCGCCGCATCCATCAGTGTAACTCGATAGGATACGCGCAGTCCCACCTGGACCTCCCGCAGCGGAGTCCTTCAAAACAAAAATCAACGATGCATGACGGCTCTTATGGACCCACGCCGTCCCAATCAAATGCGGATCCGCCTGCACAACCGTGCTCACCCGGTACGTGAGAAGAGTGTTACCGTTTGTCCGAACTAACACCAATAGGCAATACCCACGTCGACCTTTTTAATCCTGAGGATCTAAATATATTTTTTCAACAAGAATTGGATCATGAGGGCAAGGATAGAATCTCTACGCCACCTGAATCCAACATGTCTCGAGATTTCTCTTTGTCCGCCCTAGGATTAAACGACTTGGCCAGTCCATTCGCGGAAGCCGATGGTAATGAACAAGGTCTGTTGCATCCCTCAATCCCTTCACGCTCAACGCCTGCCTCAATGTTAAAAAGCACCTCCGACTCGCCCGTTTATCACGCCAATCAAAAGGAATCATCTCCGACGAAAGCTGCTCTCAGCGTAAATACTGCAGCCACGATGGCGCTATCTACGCCGCGTCAAGCGAACGGTCAGAGGCGATTTAATTGGGCCGAAATGATATGCTATACGATTGATGAAAGCCCTGATGGAAAATTGTTTGTACAAGATTTATTTGAGCGCATGGTAAAAAAGTATCCCGAGCTACGTGACAGGGCTCCAGAATTCAATTGGGAAGCTCGGGTCAAGAACAGAATCAAATCTACCTTGTCTACAAAAAGCAACCTGTTTATCAAGCTTCCAAGGCATGATCGACCGAGTGGAAAGGGTAGTTGGTGGGCCCTTAGTCCTGATGCCAAGGAAGCTCTTCGAGATGGCTGCATTTCTGATGCCATCAAAGGTATTGGTTATTCGCCCATGGCTTCTCGCCATAATGTACTGGACTCAGCCAACAAAGAAACGTTTTCTTCAAAGCACGCCAAATATCAGCAGCATATGAACGCACCCAAGCGATCTTTATCTGCCTACGCTTCTGAGCCTCGATTACAACCAAAGGAGCAAAAGCCAAATAACTGGCTTCAAGATAACGCTGTCAAACAGTTTCCCTCTGAGCGCTTTGGTCCATATTCAAGCTCTATGCTCGCTCGACGTCGGTTGGGAATGAAAAGGCCTGGCTTGTCTCGACTCAATTTGAGTGCGTCTTCTTTTTATGACACTGTTGATGATGATGTCAACACTGCTGCATCAGTCTCAAACCATTCCAACCTCTCATCTATGTTCACACAAATGCAAGAGCATGTATCTACACCCGAATCTAGCGTGTTTTCATTGTCACCTGTCACGGCATCCTTCCCGTCACCTTTACCTTTGTCTCCCAGTTTCCAGACCGCTGCTCATACTAACTATGAGCACAATACATACCAGCCTTCTTCTTTATGCAATTCCTCTATTCCTGCCAATGATTCTGCAGTCCTCTCGCTCATGCATGCGAATAACGTTTCTTTGGATTCCTCAAACATGCCGCAATATTCAGCAGAGAGCCTCATTCATTTCAACTCCGCCAACACAGAGCTACAAAATATGACCATCTCGAATGTACCAGATGTATCTGAATCCAGCATGATGAACGCAAATATCCACAATTTTGAAAGCAGCAATGACTTTTCTGCTGATATTCGTTCATTGTTTGGACCATCACATTCGTCAAGCACGGAACCAATGTTCCCCCCTATCGATCAGTCACAAGCGCAAGCCTCTTCCAGCTTGCCGTTAGACTTTAGAACCACGCTACCGCTTGAAAATCAAGAATCAAACACATTTTCATGTCCTGAATATACCAACAATGACATGTATGACTTGTTAATGAACAATATACTTGGATCAGTGGCTTCGTTCAAGTGTGACCCGGGAGATACTGTGGAGAGTTCACAGTCAGCTTCCGACCCATCGAACAATAATAATTCAGTCCAGTGGAACCTTGATCTTGGCTGAATGTGTGTAAGCGACGAAGAGCATCGTCTTCAAGTGTTGAAGATCCCCTATGGATTGAATAAATGCGGTTTCACAGATTTACCTGTGTTTCGTTGAAGCGATAACAACGCATTCGTGTATTGTGTATACCTTTAAAGTAGCCTTGTGCATCCAGTTTTGACGCTGCAATGTAAGACACCATTTCGTTAATGTTGCCCTAGAATACTACCACAACATCGTCTCACACAAAGTAACGGGACATCTAGAAGAACGCTTGACTATGAGCTATATCTAAATGTACCTCTTGGACAGCAAGTAGTCCATGATTGTTTTTACGCTGTCCTCAATAGAGGACTTTGCACCATCAATGTGAATCTCAGGATTTTCCGGTGCTTCGTAAGGAGCCGATACGC